>Ga0209475_10000259_pt1 | contig 139232 bp, 121 predicted proteins | sample tdDd471_FD_187128 | JGI IMG/M metagenome (GOLD analysis project Ga0209475, IMG submission 187128) | Marine sediment microbial communities from the Atlantic coast under amendment with organic carbon and nitrate - tdDd47.1 (SPAdes)... | ecosystem: Environmental > Aquatic > Marine > Coastal >... | reverse complement strand
GAGGGTAGCGCCCTCAATAAGAAGCCGTATATACGTTAGCAGTTTACACTTTTATGCAAAATTAGCGTTGTAAAATAGGTGGAGTCCATATACGTTTATTAGCGTGCATTTATTCCGCACATCCTGTGCTCCACCCTTCGGGTCGAGCATTCGCTCGTTCAAAGTGCTCCTACACTTTAGTGCGTTTTCCTTTGCTTCTGGCTTTTCAGTGCCTTACATAGACCCTAGTGCATTGCATTAAACATCTTGCGGCGGTATTCACTGACCAGCGGATGCTCGTTGCCCAGCAGTGAAAATGTCGACAGCATGGCCTTTTTCGCGCCATCGTTCTGGAATTTCCGGTCACGCTGTAGAATTGTCAGCAGGTGCTGCAGCCCGGCTTCATGCTCACCCTGATTAATTAGCTGGGTGGCCAGCTGGTAGCGAGACAGGTTATCAGCCGGATTCTGTTCCACCGTGTGGATTAAATCCTCCAGTGGTGGCGCATTCTGCGTGGCCATTTCCAGTTCTATTTTATTCAGTAGATTGATCACCTCTTCCCGTTCGCGGTCGGCAATTTTCAGTTTATTCAGGCGCTTTTGTGCCGCAGCATAATCCTGCTGCATTGCTTCCAGATGCGCCAGATCAATCTGCACCCCCAGATGCTCGGTATCCAGCTGTTCCGCCTCTAGCAGCAGATCTTTCGCGCCATCAGTATCACCGGACTGTATTGCCTGTAAGCCCTGCTGGCGTTTGATGTCGGCCTTGGTAATGCGGTGTTGCTCGATGCGATTGCGTATGCTCTGTTCTGGTAACACGCCGCTGAATTTTTCCACCACTTCACCGTTTTTAAAAATCATTACCGTGGGGATGCTGCGAATCTGAAACTGCTGCGCCAGTTCGCGCTGGGTTTCACTGTTTACCTTGGCGAGTATACACTGACCCTGCAGCTCGTTAACAATCCTCTGCAGAATCGGCATCAGCTGTTTGCAGGGTTCACACCACTCAGCCCAGAAATCCACCACTACCGGTGCCTTGTAGGAATTGTCAATTACACCCTGCTGGAAGTTATCTGCAGTGGCTTCGAATATAAACTGGGACTCACTCATTATGTTGACTCTTGGTTTTGAATTAATGATTAACTAATGGCAATTAAATAACGGCTACGGGCTGAAGTGCACAGCATTCGGTAAACAGCAAACAGGCTTCGACTTTTTTATCCGGCCACAGTTGCTTCACACCCGTGGCATAGAGTTGCATCTGCTGCTGATAATCCGCAGCAAGTCTCGCCATATTCTGTGTCGTGGCCTGCTGATGGGTTTTGTAATCCACAATCAGTACCCGATCAGCACTGACCAGCAGGCGGTCGATAATGCCATACACCGCCTGATCATCCAGTGTATATTGTATGGGGCACTCATTATAAAATTTCAATAGTCCTTCGGGCTGAAATACCGGGCGTAAATCGTCGTGTTGAATCACCTTTCGGGCAATGCCGACCCATTCATCCACTAATGTTTGCTGGCTGGCACTGAATGCATATTGCAGCTGCTTGCGCAGTTGAGCTTCACTCAGCGGCCTGCTGCGGCTTAAGGCATCCAGACAGAAATGAATCGCAATGCCGCGCTGCTGCGCATCGGCGTCACTGTCGTCAGGGGATGTTTCTGACTGGCTGCGCAGATCGGCCTGGCTCGGTGATAGCAGCACGGGTTTATTCGCCTGGGTGCTGATTTTCTGTTGCAGTGCCGATGCAATTTCAATTGCAGGTGATAAGGTTGACGTCGGCGCTGGCGTGTCGCTGATTTCAGGTGCGCTCGACTGATCGCCGGTGCTGTACAGCAGATGCGCTTCATTCTCGCCAGTGAGTTTCTGTAGCGCCTGTTGTAGCGGGTAATACCAGTCGAGAAACGGCCCGCGTTCACCCTGGCAGCCGCTGACAAACAGGTATTGCCGGGCGCGGGTGAGGGCAACATATAACAGGTTGGCATCTTCTTTCTGTTGCGACTGTTTCTGTTGTTCACGCAGTGCGCGGCTGACACTGTCCTGTTGCTGGCTGGCAGGTATCAACTGGAAGTGTTGTGGACGTTGTTGTTCTACCGGCCAGTTCACCAGGGTGCTCATTGCCGAGCGATCTTTGTCGACCACGATACTGTCCACCAGATAAACCACCGGCGCTTCAAGGCCCTTGCTGGCATGGATGGTCATGATTTTTACCCGCGGTTCACGAGTCTGCATCGGTGCTTCATCCGGTGCATCGCCACTGGTCTGCCGGAGGCTGCGCAAATAATACAGAAAGTGCATCAGGCTGGGGTAGCGTCCGCTGTCCAGGTCCAGTGCCATTTCCATGAACAGCGTCAGGTTGGCGTTTACCCTGGGTTGCAGGGCAGCTGGTGTGGCACGGCGGTAGCGTTCGAGCAGGTCGGTGTCGGCAAAAATCCGGTCGAGCAGATCATGTACCGGTATTTTATCGGTGAGCTGGCGCCATTCACTGAGCAAATGCCAGGCCCGGCTGAGAGGATGTTGCGGCTCCAGCTGGTCTGACAGGGTTTGCAGTCGCTCATACCAGTGAGTCGGGCCTTTGTGTGCGGCAATCAATTGCAGGTGATCATCACTGGCGCAGAAAATCGGTGACTTTAACACCTGCGCCAGTGCCAGATTATTAAATGGCGTAAGCAGGGTATTGATCAGCGCTTCCATGTCCTGAATTTCCAGGCACTCAAGGAAGGTGCCGCGATTGGTGCCCAGATAGGCAATGCCCGCATCGCGCAGCGCGCGTTCAAATTCCGCCACATGGGCGCGCTTGCGCACCAGAATAAAAATATCGTTGTAATTCAGCGCGCGGCTGCGACCATCCTCGAACACCGCAGTGCGTTGTTGCACCAGTTGGCGGATATGCTGCGCGATCTGGCGTGCTTCATACTGGTGAATATTAGCTGCTTCGCTACGTGGCTGCAGCAGGGGGTCACGACAGTAGGGCGGTGCGTCCGCTTCGTCTACATCGTTGTTGTGCCACAGCGGCAATACTTCAACCCGACCGGGTAAGTCTTGATGGTTGGTTTCATGTGGTTTGAAGCTGGGCAGGGTGGCGTGAAACGGTTGCTGCTCAAACACTGCGTTGACCGTGTGCATAATCGCCGGTGATGAACGCCAGGATTTATTCAGCGGAAAATTCTGTGCGTCCAGGTGTTCTGCCAGCCAGTCGGCGGCCTGCTGTTGCAGTTCCGGTTTTGCACGGCGGAAACTGTAAATCGACTGCTTCTCATCGCCCACCAGAAACACACTGCGAGCAGATTCCGACTCGGCGGCGGCGATTTCTTCCAGTAACGGCAAAATAAGTTGCCATTGAGTCGGGTTGGTGTCCTGGAATTCGTCGATGAGTAAATGCTGTATCTGCTGGTCCAGTTTGTACTGAATCCACAGCGCATTGTCCGAGTCCTGTAATAATTTATAACTGCGCCATTCCAGATCGGTAAAATCGAGTATGCGTTGCTGACGCTTCAATGTCTGGTAATGCTCGATAAATTTAACACCGCAGTAATACCAGTGATGATTCAGTTCATAACAGTGTTGTTTATTGAGTTGATCCAGGGTGTCCAGAATCGCGGCACTGATGCGTGTGTGTAACTCAAGAAACTGATCAGATCTGTCGTCTCCGAGTCTTTTGCGCAGTGCCTTGCTGTCTTTTCTGCCCTGTGACATAGGCTCGTTTTTCTGCGTTAGAAAGCAGCCGCGCAGTTGTTCAAACGCCGCAGGCTCGATCGGTTTGTGCACCAGCCAGCTGGCAATGGTGTCCGCCGCCTGCAGGTTCTTCTTGCCCTGTTCTTCCCCCAGCAGTTGCGCAAACTGCTGTAGATCCTGTTGCATCTGCGCTGAAAAAAACTGCTGTAGCGGGTCGATATCCGCCTGAAAACCCAGGTTGCTGGCCAGTTGCTGTTGTGCAAAGTCCAGTACATCCGCCTCGCCGTCGGTGTAGGCCCACCAGTCACTGCGTTGTTGCAGAAAACTGCTCAGTACCCTGTGCAGATTATGCAGGCCACCACACAACTGCATCAGCTGTTGCAGGTGGCTGGACAGCTTGCCCTGCATATCCAGCGCGGCTTCATTAAACAGCGCATCCCGTGCCTGCTGGATCAGCAACTCGGCGCTTTCCAGTAAATCAAAATTGGGCGGGATATCCGCTTCCAGTGGAAAACGTGACAGCAGGTCCTGGCAGAAGGCATGAAAGGTGAGGCTGCGCACCGGGTAGTCACAATACTGATGTGCTTCGTATAAACGCCGCGCACGATCACTGTAGCTGGCGTCCAGCTCGAGTGCTTGCAGTAGTTGCAGCAGTCGCTCATCATCCACAGTAGCCAGCTCATACAGCCGTTCTGCCAGGCGTTGCTGCATTTCGGCGGCGGCTTTGCGGGTAAAGGTGAGTGCCAGTATGCTGCCCGGTTCCGCGCCATCCAGTAACAGGCGCAGAATGCGGGTAATTAACATATAGGTTTTGCCACTGCCGGCGGAGGCGGTGACCGTGGCGTTAATACGAGGGTTGGCGGCTTGTAAACTCATCTGCATAGGATAAGGGTTTATGCCACGGGATAAAGCAGTTTTTTACGAGCATTTTACTGGGCCCGAAAATGCTCACTATTACAGCTCGGCATAGCCTTGGCTGTTATAGTAAACCTTGCGTGATGGCGCTGTACGAAACAGGGGTGTCTGCGGTTCCCCGATCTGAGCTGAAACCGAGCGGCATCCGCCTTGTTATAGCGGGAGTTTTATATGAATAAAGATGATGTTGTTAGTGTATTAGATGAATCACCCGCGTCGCTGTTTAATGGCGCAGGTATGGAATGGTTGTTATGGGGCGGGCTGGTGCTGTTGCTGCTGGCCGCGGCGGTGCTGCTGTGGCGCTATACACAAGTGGCGACACCATCCGTTACTTCAAAAAACAAGCGTGCATCTCACTGGCATCATCAGTCCACAGAAGATGTGCTGCAGGCACTGCATAGCAGCCAGCAGGGTCTGACAAAAGATGAGGCCGCCCAGCGCCTGCAGACATACGGCGCCAATCAACTGCCGCAGGCACACAGTCGCAGTGCACTGCTGCGCTTTCTCTGCCAGTTTCACAATGTACTGATCTATGTGCTGATTGTTGCCGCTGCGGTCACCGCACTGCTCGGACACTTTATTGATGCCAGCGTGATTCTCGGCGTGGTGATAATCAATGCACTGATTGGCTACCTGCAGGAAGGCAAAGCCGAAAACGCCCTGCGTGCTATTCAGCAAATGCTGTCACTGAGTGCCATGGTAAAACGTGACGGTAAGCAGCTGAGTCTGCCTGCTGAAGCGCTGGTGCCTGGTGATATTGTCACTCTGCAGTCCGGTGACAAGGTGCCGGCGGATTTGCGGTTGCTGCGGGTGAAAGGCCTGCACATCCAGGAATCTGCGCTCACCGGCGAATCCATGGCAGTGGAGAAAAACATCGAGCCGGTAGCAGAAACCGCAGTACTCGGGGATCGTCTGTGCATGGCCTATTCCGGCACACTGGTAACCCACGGCCAGGCCAGTGCTGTCGTGGTGGCAACTGGCGCAGAAACCGAAATTGGTTATATCAGCCGCCTGGTGTCAGAAACCGAAACCATTACCACCCCGCTTCTACGGCAGATGGCGCAGTTTGCCCGCTGGCTGACGCTGGCGATTATGCTGATAGCCGGCGCCACCTTTGTCTTCGGTGTGCTGATTCATGACTATGCGCTGGCTGATATGTTTCTTGCCGCGGTGAGTCTGGCGGTGGCGGCCATTCCCGAGGGGCTGCCGGCGATTATGACAATTACCCTGGCAATTGGCGTGCAACGCATGGCGCAGCGCAATGCGATTATCAGAAAATTGCCGGCGGTAGAAACTCTGGGTGCCGTCTCGGTCATCTGTTCAGACAAAACCGGCACACTCACTCGCAATGAAATGACCGTGCGCAGTTTGCACAGTGCAGTCAGTGAGTTCAGCTTCACAGGCACCGGCTATGACCCGCACGGGGTTATTCTGTTGCACGACAGAGAAGTGCGCCCGGAAGAAAAAACCGAGTTGCTGGAAATGCTGCGCGGTGCCATGCTGTGTAATGATGCATCGCTGGAACAACGGGAAGAAGCTTATCGTGTCCACGGTGACCCAATGGAAGGGGCGTTGCTGGTTGCTGGTTTAAAAGCCGGTTTGAATCATGATGAAGAAATTAAAAACTATCCGCGCAGTGATCTAATTCCGTTTGAATCAGAACATAAATTTATGGCCACATTGCATCACAGTCACCAGGGTGATGCGTTTATTTATATGAAAGGCGCACCTGAACAGGTGCTGGAACGATGCGCGCAACAGCGTATAGGTAATAGCGTGCAGCCGGTGGATATGCCTTACTGGTTGCAGCAAATTGAAAAAATGGCGGCACAGGGGCAACGTGTGCTGGCGATTGCTGTCCGGCCGATAGCCGAAAACACCCATGAGCTGAATTTCACCGATGTCGACAATGAGATGATCATGCTGGGGCTGTTTGGTTTTATCGACCCACCACGCGAGGAAGCCATCAGTTCGGTAGAGAATTGTCGCCGCGCAGGCATCCGGGTAAAAATGATTACCGGCGATCACGCGGCCACCGCACAAGCCATTGCACGGCAGCTGAAGCTGCGTAATACCGATCGGGTCATTACCGGCGAGCAGCTCAAAGCGATGAGTGAAGATGAATTGCGCCAGCAGGTGCAGGCAGTTGATGTGTATGCGCGTGTCAATCCGGAACATAAACTGCGGCTGGTTAAGCTGCTGCAGGAGCAGGGTATGATTGTTGCCATGACCGGTGACGGCGTCAATGATGCACCGGCCTTAAAACGTGCCGATGTGGGCATTGCCATGGGGCATAAAGGGACAGAGGCCGCCAAGGAGGCGGCGGAAATGGTACTGGCGGATGATAACTTTGCCTCCATTGCCCATGCGGTGGAAGAAGGGCGCACGGTTTACGATAACCTGAAAAAAGCCATTCTGTTTATACTGCCCACCAATATGGGTGAAGCGCTGATTATTCTCGCTGCCATTGTACTGGGTTTTCAGCATCTGCCTTTAACCCCGGTACAGATTCTCTGGGTGAATATGGTGACGGCGGTCACGCTTGCCCTGTCACTGGCGTTTGAACCGGCGGAACATAATGTGATGCAACGCTCGCCGCGCAGACCCAGTGAGCCTATGCTGTCGGCACACCTGAGCTGGCGTATCATTTTTGTTTCGCTGATTCTAACGGCTGGAACCTTCGGCCTGTTTCTGTGGGAGAGGGCTCAGGACAGCAGCATTGAACATTCGCGTACCGTGGCGGTGAATACACTGGTGATGTTTGAAATATTTTACCTGTTCAACGCCCGTTACCTCAGTGCCAGTGTCTTCAATCGACAGGGCTTAACCGGTAACCGTTATGTACTGATAGCGATTGCGGTACTGTTAGTGCTGCAGATGGGTTTTACCTATCTTGCACCGATGCAGGTACTGTTCGGAACAAGCGGACTGGATCTTGCAACCTGGGGCAGCATCGTGCTGGTTTCATCCTCGGTGTTATTTCTGGTGGAACTGGAAAAAGCCCTGATGCGCAGAAGGCGGCATAAAGAAAACAGGAGTATGGATATTTAAGGAAGCTCTGAATAATTCATCCATGAATTATCAGAGCAAAAACAAATCAAAATGCGATTTTGATTTGTTTTTCATTTTCAATAACTTAGCAGTTATTGAAAATGGCGACACATTCTTGTGCCGCGGAACCTCTGAGTTTTTCAGAGGTTCCTTAAATCCATGCCAGTAACATCAGGCATGCTACAGCCACAGTGAATTGGTCGCATCAGGCTGATGACAGAAAAAGAGGATAAGCATAATGTACAGCTTTAAAAACATTCTTTGCGTGGTCAGTACTGACGACTCCAGCAAACTGGCGTTGCAGCATGCAATGGCTGTGGCTAAGGCGCAGCAGGCCGAGCTGACACTGGTGAGTGTGATAGAGGGTATGCCGCAGAAGCTGGAATTAGAAGATGATAGTGTCACCGCAAAAAAAATCATGAACAGCATTATCGCAGAGCGGCGAGAGTATCTGAGTGAGCTGGTTGCATCAATTGATGGCTCGTCAGCTATCCGGCAGAAAGTGCTTACGGGCACGGCATTTATCAGTGTTATTCACCAGGTATTGCTTCATCAGTATGATCTGGTGATTAAAATGGCAGACAACAAAGGCCGATTACAGAGCCTGTTTGGCAGTCTGGATATGCATCTGTTACGAAAATGCCCGGTGCCGTTATGGTTAATCAAGCAGGCTGCGCCGAGCATAAACAGGCGCATACTGGCGGCTGTGGATGTGAATGATTTCTACCCTGAAAAAGAAATGATAAGTCGTCAAGGTCTGAGTCGCCATACACTGGATATTGCAGCGGTGGTGGCTGAAGATCAACAGGCCGAGTTGTATGTGGTGAGTGTGTGGGAAGCGATTGCCGAGGATTTTATGCGCGCCGGTGTGGTGTCGCCTACAGAGGGAAGTGTTGACAGTTATGTCGATTCAGTTAGCCGACGCTATCAGTTCAATATGCATAAGCTGATGGATGAGGCTGGGTTGTCCGGGGAACAAACGAAACTGCCCGGTGCTATGGTGCAAGGTGTTTTTCTGAAAGGTGCCCCACGTAAGAAAATCCCCGAGTTTGCCGGGGAAGTTGATGCGGATCTGGTGGTGATGGGCACGGTGGCGCGCACCGGTATCAGTGGTCTGATTATGGGGAATACTGCAGAGAGCATTTTGAATGAACTGCAATGTTCGGTGCTGGCGGTGAAGCCGCCCGGTTTTGTTTCACCGGTTAAGCTGGACGATTAATTACCCTATAACCATTTGCGACGTTTGAAATATACAATCAGTACCAGCGGAATAAGAATAAACGCAATCCATAGTGCCGGGTAGGCCCATTCCCATTTCAGTTCCGGCATATATTCGAAGTTCATGCCGTAGATACCGGCAAGAAAGGTCAGCGGAATAAAGATAGATGCAAACACCATCAGCACTTTCATCACTTCATTCGTTCTGCGCCTTTTTTTCTATCTGATAAACCTTTATAGCATTTTGGTACGCTATCTGGTGGGCCACATCGTCGGGTAACTGGCCTAACCAGTGACGAGTCTGTGCAAGTGCATCCGCATAGTTTTGCCAGCGCCCCGCTGCATAGGTATCAACACCCAGTAGGAATCGCTCTGGGTAGCTTATAAACAGTTGATACCAGGCATCATCCAGTTTTCCCTGTGGTGCAATGCGTGAATCGCGTACCGATAAATCAACCATTAAAGACGGGTAACGTTGCAGGTAATCGGCGAGCAGATCCGGGTAAGCAAAGCTGCCGCCATGGGCCCAGATCACGGTGACATCTGCTGCAATCTGATACAGGGTATCAATCACTGCCGGGTCGCCGTGAATCAGTAATGGAAGATGATACTCGCGGGCAAACTGGATAATGCGTTTGAATATCGGGCTATGGCGATTCTCGGCAAAAATATGCAGTTCACCAATACCGCGCCAGTGGCCCTGTTTGAGTTGTGATGCCAGTCGTGCTGGTAATTGCGTATCGTTAACCCAGCTGATTTTATCTGCCGGGCTGCGGTACACTCCCAGGAGTGGAATAATCTGTTGCGGGGCCTGTTGATAAAGTGCAAGGCTGTGTTCAGTCGGTGTGCTGGTAACCGCTGCATAGGCTACGTTATTTTTCCGCAAACGCGAGATAATATCCGTTACCGAGAAAAGCTCGGCATCCGTTGCATTATAATGCAGATGAGTATCAAAAAAGAGATCACCGAATCTATCATCTGCAGTGGCGGGGGTTGCGGCAAGCAGCGCGATAGCCAGCCCAGTATGCCTTAGCGCAGACAACAGTACATGTGAGTGTTTTATGCACAAAGGCGAGAGTGCAGAACACAATAGCGAATAAACTGTGCCATTCAATACTCGGACAGCTACTAAATAGTTGGGTTGTTGTATCCGGCGGTTCATAATGTTCAGCATAACGCGAAATTATGGCATTACAAATGTTTAAGTTTAATCGATTCTGGTGGCTATGGATTGTCTGTCTGGCAGTGCCGGTCGCGGGTCATGCGGTAGCTGGCGACTGTGTGCAGACCGCACCCTGGTCTCAGCAAAAGCAGGATCTGCTTCGGGTGAATTTAATTGGTATCGGTGCAGTGACCACCTGGGGCGTGGTCAACTGGGATTATTTCAGCAATTCACCCAGATCTACTTCAGAAGGCTGGTTTGCTAATGACACCGACAGCGGCGGTGCAGACAAGCTGGGACACCTGTACACCAGTTATGTGGTGGCCCATGGCCTGTCCAGCCTGTATCAGCACTGGTGTTTTAGTCAACAGGATGCCGCGTTCTACGGTGCTTTGTCATCGCTGGCCATACTCGGCTATATGGAACTGGGGGATGCCTTTAGTGATTACGGCTTTTCCAGGGAGGATTTTATCGCCAACAGTGCAGGCGCCTTGCTGGGGTATTATCTGTATAAATCACCTGCACTGGCACGCAAGCTTGATCTGCGCTGGGAGTATGGACTGAACCCCAATGACAACGATTTCGTTACCGACTATGAAAATTCAAAATACCTGTTTGCACTCAAACTTAACGGCTTTGATTCACTACAGGATAGCTGGTTGCGTCACATTGAACTGCAGCTGGGTTATTACACCCGTGGTTTTGATGATGCAACAGAAACACGGAAGCGGAATCTGTATTTCGGTATTGGTATCAATCTGACCGATCTGTTTATCCGTCACGGTTATAAAAAAACCGGTACGGTATTAAGGTACCTGCAGATACCGGGTAGTAATGTGGAATTCAAGCGGGATATTAATCAATAAAGAGACTTCGCCTGTTTTATCTTGCGGGTGAGGTTGTTGTAGGGTGGCATCAAGCGAAGCGGATCCACCTGATTTTCATGCTAATAATTCACCTTCACGAAGTACTGCATTGTGCTGTTTCGCCTCTCTGGCGACTTACTTCTTTAGCAACAGCGCCAAAGAAGTAAGCAAGAAAGCGCCGCCCCGGCACACAAGCTTTTATTTTAAACAGCAAAAATAAAAGTGCCTTCTTCACTCCCGATTTTTGTGGCTGCTGCGGAACTCACGAATCATAGAAAACATGATTCGCTCAGACATCCTCGCAGAAGGCCTCCACAAAAATCACTCGCTCATCAGCTTGCGTGAAGGGGAAACAGCAGCGTACCCAACGGTCAAATTACTTTTTAAACGATGGACTTGCGACAACCTTCCCTGTCACTTGCCGAAAATGCTTTCTACGTAGGGGCAAAATCACAGGGATGTGCCCATATAAATTTTATAGGGGAGTGATGATAGGCCCGGAGGGCCTCTCCAGCGCGACCCGGCAACGAAGCTAATACCATCAATAAACTAATCGAAAACCAATAATCTTCTCATAGCATTTTCGGGAACCCGCGCTTTTTGCGGGCAAGTGACCGGGAACGGCACTCTTTTGCTTACTTTTCTGTTGCTGCAGACACTAAAACGCCTGGAGCGTTTTAGAACAGGCTTTGCCTGGCCCGAAGGGTGAAAGCCAGGGATGGCTTTCATAAAGAAGTGAGCCGCCAGAGAGGCGAAATAGAACAGTTCAGAACACCGTAAAGGTGAATAAGAGCTGGAATATTAAGCTTAATCGTTCAGAATGCTTTTAACGCACATCATCCAGCATAAGCCGGGCGATCTCGCCACCAGCTCACCAGCATCGCAATAACCGCCCCGACAAATGCCAGAAACGAATCCTTCTGTGCATCCTATACATCCCCCTGTGTGCCCAGATAGGCCATGCCAAGCTCGGGGCTTACCACCATGGCCACAGCACCTTCCAGTATTTAATAAAAGCTGCTGAATGCCATAACCACGCATACGGCAAGAAAATATGAATAGGCAGGTTGTAGCTGTGCCTTGCGTAATAAAAATTCGCGAAACGGGTAGGCTATTAGCAAACCAAAACAGAAATGTACCAGGCGGTCGTAATGATTGCGTTCAAGCTCGAATAGCGACTGAAACCAGAAACCCAGCGGTACTTCTGAGTAGGTATAGTGCGCGCCGATCAGGTGCAGGCTGAGAAACAGTGTAAACAGTGCGTAGGACAGATTGGAAAAGGCAAAGCGACGATAGCTGCCAATCAGCAGTGCGGCGTAGATAAATACCAGCAGGTTTTCAATCAGCCAGTCTCTCGGATACAGCGGTTCGATGGCGGTGATAATCCATAAGCCGGTCAGCCAGATCAGCATAAACTGTAAGGCGCGGCTGGATTTAAACGGGCGACTCGTCATAGCGTGCACTTCTATAGTTATCTCTGGCCGCTTATTAATGACTAACCGGCAGCTATTCATACAATATAAACCACTGCCCTTCATTTGTAGCACAGTGCTTTATTATTATGTGCATCACAAACACGGGCTCTACGCCGTGGACTTGTCACCTCGGCGGTATTTGCCGATTCAAATTTCAGATCAGGCCATGTATAGTTGCTGCGCATCGGCTTTTATTTACCCACAAGAGATAATTGAATGAGTTCATACGACGCTTCGGCAATTGAAGTTTTAACCGGCCTGGAGCCTGTTCAAAAGCGCCCGGGCATGTACACCGATACCACGCGGCCTAACCATCTGGCGCAGGAGGTAATCGATAACAGTGTGGATGAGGCTGTGGCGGGGCATGCCAGCCGGATTCAGGTGGTGCTGTATCGAGATGGTTCGCTGGGCGTTACCGATGATGGTCGTGGCATGCCGGTGGATATTCACCCTGAGGAAGGGGTGCCGGGGATTGAGGTCATTCTCACCAAACTGCATGCCGGGGGCAAGTTTTCCAACAAGAATTACCAGTTTTCCGGCGGTTTGCACGGTGTGGGCGTATCGGTGGTGAATGCGCTGTCCTACCGGCTGGAGGCGGAAGTGCGCCGTGATGGTAAAGTGTGGTCGATAGCTTTTGCCCATGGTGACAAGGTGAGCGAGCTACAGGAAACCGGTACGGTGGGCAGGAAAAACACTGGCACGCAGATCCGTTTCTGGCCGGAAGCCAGATACTTCGACACCCCCAAATTTTCGCTGACCCAGCTCAAGCACGTGCTGCGTGCCAAGGCGGTGCTGTGTCCCGGCCTGCATGTGACCTTTTTCGATGAAAAATCCGGCGAAACGGACGAGTGGTATTACCAGGGCGGCCTGCAGGACTACCTGATGGAAAGTCTCAAGCAAATGGAATGCCTGCCCGCCGAGCCCTTTATCGGCTCCATGTCCTCATCCCATGAAACTGCCGACTGGGCGCTGTTGTGGCTGCCGGAAGGTGGTGACTCGGTGGGTGAATCCTATGTCAATCTGATTCCCACCGCGCAGGGCGGCACCCACGTCAACGGCCTGCGTACCGGCCTTACCGAAGCGGTGCGTGAGTTCTGCGAGTTCCGCAACCTGCTGCCCCGTGGGGTTAAGATCAGCCCGGAAGACGTGTGGGAAAAGGTCAGCTATATCCTCTCGGTGAAAATGGAAGAGCCGCAGTTCTCCGGACAGACCAAGGAAAAACTGTCGTCGCGCGAATGTGCGCCCTTTGTCTCCGGCGTAGTGAAAGATGCCTTCAGCCTGTGGCTTAATCAGCACACCGAGCTGGGCGAGCAGATTGCCATGCTGGCGATTGATAATGCACAGAAACGCCTCAAGGCTGGTAAAAAAGTGGCACGTAAAAAGGTCACCCAGGGGCCTGCGTTGCCGGGCAAGCTGGCGGATTGCAGTTCATCCGATGGATCCCGCACCGAGCTGTTTCTGGTGGAAGGTGACTCGGCGGGTGGCTCTGCCAAGCAGGCCCGCGACCGCGAGTTTCAGGCGATTATGCCGCTGCGCGGTAAAATTCTGAATACCTGGGAAGTGGAGCCGGATCAGGTGCTGGCATCACAGGAAGTGCATGACATCTCGGTGGCGATGGGGGTTGATCCCGGTTCGGCGGATCTGGCCAGTCTGCGCTACGGCAAAATCTGTATTCTGGCAGACGCGGATTCCGATGGTTACCACATTGCCACCCTGTTGTGTGCGTTGTTCCTGCGCCACTTCCGTCCGCTGGTGGAAGCCGGGCATGTGTATGTGGCCATGCCGCCGCTGTTCCGCATCGATGTGGGCAAGGAGGTGTATTACGCGCTGGATGATGCGGAAAAACAGGGCGTGCTGGATCGCATTGCTGCGGAAAAGAAAAAAGGCAAGGTACAGGTCACGCGCTTCAAGGGCCTGGGTGAAATGAACCCGCTGCAACTGCGGGAAACCTCGATTGCCCCGGACACCCGTCGACTGGTGCAGCTGGTGGTGGAAGCCGGCGACCAGAGCAACCAGATGATGGACATGCTGCTCGCTAAAAAACGCGCGCCAGACCGTAAGGCCTGGCTGGAAAGCAAGGGTGATCTGGCGGAGATCGTGGTTTAGTCGGTTTGATTTGTTAGTTCTGCGGCGGTTCTTGTTGCGCCTGATGGGATGCACAGAAGCGGGTGGTGATATCTTTCAGGGTGTGAATTAACAGCTGTTTGTCGGCATAGCCGAGAAAGGCACCCAGCTCGGTCTGTTGCTGACGTGAGCTGATGGTCACTCTGGGAATGTGCTGCAGGCCTGGCTCGATGCCCTGTAATTCTGCGGCTTTGTGGCCGGCGGAGTCCTCTGTCGGTGCGCTCGACTCAATATGAAATTCCGACCAGTAACGCGGGTACTCAACACGCTGTTCTGCGCGGTGATAACCCTGTTCAATTATTACGCTGTGCTCGCTCAGGCGGATCAGCTGGGTGCGACTGGCGCGACGATAGAACACATACAACGAGGCACCCAGCAGCAGAACTACTGCGCCGGAAAATGGCAATACCAGCCAGCGCCCCTGCATTACAAACACACTGGCGATGGCCAGACTGCACAGCGCAATCAGCAGAAATACCTGAACATTGCGCTGCCAGCTTAAGGACAGATCTGGCCTGAGGATAATCAGCCCGCGGTAGCCGGAGTCATCCAGCCTGACATTGACCATAGTCGTTACCGTAACAGCAAGATTAAGGGACGGTGAATGGTGCTTAAAATATCCGCACTCTAGCCTAGAATAGCGTATTTGAGGCTTGTTTTGATTGAATGAGCCTGTTTATGCAGCCTGCCTGTAGCAATAATTGAATCAAACCATGAGTAATACACACGATGCACGATAAGGCGCTGTTCAGTGCACTGGCCATTGCCCTGACCCTGCTGGTGTCGGTGCCTGGCCGATTGGCGTGTCCGGACTGATTACCCTGTATATTGCCTGGCTGGCGTTGCAGCATGTGCGTAGCGCCGGTGAACAGCGCGTGCAGATTATCCGCAGCGACTGGCTGTTTTTTTCACTGGCCCTGCTCGCCTTGCCCCTGTGGCTGCTTAGCGTCAATCCGCTGTGGGCGGTGCTGCTGTTAACCCTGGTGGATGTGCTGGGCTTTGCGCCGACCTTTCGCAAGGCCTATCGGTTTCCCTATGAAGAACAGCTGATTTTCTATATGCTGATTACGCTGCGTAATTTACTGGCGCTGTCCGCGCTGCAGCATTATTCAGTCACCACGGTGTTTTTTCCGCTGGTGATGGCAATCACCTGTATGCTTTTTATTCTGATGGTGGTATACAGGCGGCGGAAAAGTTGCCTGGGCGGATAACAGCACAGCTGTGTTGTATTATTTCCATCAGGCATTATTTTCAGGCTTACTTTTTATCTGTTTCCCGACAGGATCGGCACTATGAAACCCAGCAAGAAATACGATTACCATATCATTGAAGAAGACGACGATTACAGTGTGCAGATTCTGCGCCGTGTCAGCGCCAAAAAGACCCATGTCAGCAAGCAGCGCGGTGGTTTTGCCAGTCGTGAAGAGGCCCAGGCCTGGGGGCAGGCAGAAGCGGCCGCCCTGCTGAAGAACATGAATACCAAAGCGCAGATAAAACGTCGCGCCAGAAATAATGAACCGGTGGATGATCTTTATTAGCCACTGGCTGCTCTATCCAGTGTAATGACCCGCTGCGCTGCAGCGGGTTTTATCCAGTGCCTGTCAGCGCATGCCGATACGCGGGCCTGCCCATTCAGAGCGGTTGTCAAAAAAACGTTCGTCTCACATAAACCGATGTTTTCTCAGCCTTTTGTGGCAGCTTTGTTGTGTTCACTGCGTTAATTCCGCATAATCTTGCCATTCGTTTTATACAGCAACCAGAGACTTAATCCTCCGCATGTCAAATCAGGACAATCTCAATTTTGAAGGTGTCGAAAGGCAGGCACTATCTGAATTCACTGAAAAAGCGTATCTGGATTATTCCATGTACGTCATTCTCGACCGCGCCTTGCCGTTTATCGGCGATGGCCTCAAGCCGGTGCAGCGACGCATTGTCTACGCCATGTCCGAACTCGGCTTAAACGCGGCAGCAAAGTACAAGAAATCGGCGCGTACCGTGGGTGACGTACTGGGTAAATTCCATCCCCATGGCGACAGTGCCTGTTATGAAGCCATGGTGCTGATGGCGCAGAGCTTCTCCTACCGCCACCCGCTGGTGGATGGTCAGGGTAACTGGGGCTCGCCGGATGATCCCAAGTCGTTCGCGGCGATGCGTTACACCGAATCCAAACTATCCCGCTATGCCGAAGTGCTGTTGCAGGAACTGGGGCAGGGCACGGTCGAGTGGCAGCCCAATTTCGACGGCACCATGGAAGAACCGAAATCATTACCGGCACGCCTGCCCAATGTATTGTTGAACGGTTCCACCGGTATCGCGGTGGGCATGGCCACCGATATTCCGCCACATAATCTGCGTGAAGTGGCCAGCGCCTGTATTCGCATGCTGGATGAACCCAAAGTCAGCGTGGCGGAGCTGATGGAGCATATCAAAGGCCCGGATTACCCCACCGATGCGGAAATTATTACCGGTCGCGATGATCTGCTGGCAATGTATGAAAAAGGCAATGGCAGTGTGCGAGCGCGTGCCAGATACGAAAAGGAAGACGGTGACATTGTAATTACCGCGCTGCCTTATCAGGTGTCGGGCAATAAAATTCTGGAACAGATTGCACAGCAGATGACGGCGAAAAAACTGCCGATGCTGGAAGATATCCGTGATGAGTCAGATCATGAAAATCCCACCCGCCTGGTGCTGGTGCCGCGCTCCAACCGGGTGGATGTAGAACAGTTAATGACGCACCTGTTTGCCACCACTGACCTGGAACGCACCTACCGGGTGAATATGAATATGATCGGCATCGATGGCCGGCCCGGTGTTAAAAATCTGCGCATGGTGCTGAAAGAGTGGCTCACCTACCGTGTGCAAACTGTGCGCAATCGACTCGACTGGCGACTGGAAAAAATTAACAAACGCCTGCACTTACTGGAAGGCCTGTTGATCGCGTTTCTGAATATCGATGAAGTGATCCAGATTATCCGCGAAAATGATAAGCCGCGACCACTTTTAATGCAGCGTTTTAAGTTAAGTGAGGTGCAGGCAGATTATGTGCTGGATACCAAACTGCGACAGCTGGCGCGGCTGGAAGAAGTCAAGATTCGTGAAGAACAGAAAGAGCTGGCAGAAGAAAAAGATAAAATTGAAAAACTGCTGTCGTCCGAGCGTCGGCTGAAGACGCTGATTAAAAAAGAAATTCTCGATGACGCAGAAAACTACGGTGACCCACGACGTTCGCCGATTGTGCAGCGCGAAGCAGCCCAGGCTATGGATGAGTCGGTGCTGATTGCCAGCGACCCGATCACCGTGGTGTTATCCAGTATGGGCTGGGTACGTGCCGCCAAGGGCCACGAGGTGGATGCGGAAAAACTCAACTACAAGGCCGGAGATACACCACGTTCTGCAGCACAGGGTAAGTCCAACCAGCTGGCGGTGTTCCTTGACAGCACCGGCCGTGCCTATACCCTGGCCGCGCATACCCTGCCTTCGGCCCGTGGACAGGGCGAACCCTTAACCGGGCGTTTTAATCCGCCATCCGGTGCAGTGTTTGTGGCGGCGTTGATGGGTGATCCCAAAGACCTGTACCTGTTCAGTACCAGTCATGGCTATGGTTTTGTGTGTGAGCTGGGTGAACTGCACTCCAGAACCAAAGCGGGTAAGGCGTTTCTGAAAGTGCCACCCGGCGCCAAAGTATTACCGCCGGTGAAAGTGCGCAGTATGGAGGATGATTTTATTGTCGCCATCAGTTCTGAAGGGCATATGCTGGTCACCGAATTATCGGAACTGCCACGCATGTCGAAAGGCAAAGGTAATAAAATCATCAATGTACCTTCGCCTAAACTCAAAGCCGGTGAGGAATCGGTGTGTGCAGTCGCGCTGATTCAGGATGGCGAAAAGCTCACGGTGTACGCGGGCAAGAAGCATAAAACCATGAGCGGTGGCGAAGTGGATGAACACTATGCCGAGCGTGGTAAACGCGGCTTGAAGTTGCCGCGCGGATACCAGAAAGTGGATAAGATTGAAGTACTAATTAAAACTAAAAACCTCAGTTGACCACTATGACAGAGAATTGCAATATAAGTTATTCATCAAGATTAAGTGCGAGTAACCAGTTCACACTGGTCGAGTACGCTATCCAGCAGATTGCACGCTTTTTGTGGCACATGGCGGTGTTGTAAAACTTGCCAAGGACTAGTCATTGGCTTCGTTTCGCGCCTTGCCCTGCACCACAAAAAACGCACACTATGCTGGATTCAACTGAGGCTTTTAGTTTAAAGAGTAAATTATGTTAATCGTTATCTCCCCTGCAAAGACACTGGACTATGAGACACCGTCTAAAACAAAAACCTTCACTCTGCCGGATTACCTTGATGATTCGGCAGAATTAATTCACCGCATGCGCGAATTTTCTGCACTGGATATTGCCGAGTTGATGCATGTCAGCAGCAAGATCGCCGAGCTGAATTTTGATCGCTTTGAAGCCTGGAATAAGAACTTCAGCGAAAGAAATGCCAAACAGGCTGTACTGGCGTTTAAAGGTGACGTGTATACCGGTCTGGATGCGGAAAGTTTCAGTGCGAAGGATTTTAAGTTTGCACAAAGCCATTTGCGTATTCTTTCTGGCCTGTACGGACTGTTGCGACCACTGGATTTAATGCAGCCATACCGGCTGGAAATGGGCAGTAAACTCAGCAATGAGCGGGGTAAAAACCTGTATGAGTTCTGGGGCAATACACTCACCGATGGTTTGAATGCACAGCTTAAAAGAATCAAATCTGCATACCTGATCAACCTGGCTTCCAATGAATACTTCAAGGCGGTTAAGCCGAAACAGATTAACGGTGAAGTTATTACCCCCGCCTTTAAGGAATATAAAAACGGCGATTATAAAATGATTGGTTTTTATGCGAAAAAAGCCCGTGGTTTGCTCAGCCGTTACATTATCCAGAACCAGCTGTCGGATATTGAAGACATCAAATCGTTTGATGTGGAAGGCTATAAATTCAACAAGAGTCTGTCGAAGGGTAATAACTGGGTGTTTACCCGCAAGTCGGCGCCTAAGTAATCTCACCGCTCAATGTTCACTGGTCAATACAATGGTGAATGTTATGTCTGAAGCGCTGGCCAGCGAATTACTTGAGTTCTGGTTCAGTGAGCCAATGAACCAGCACTGGTTTAAATCCACGCCGACAATTGATCGTGGTATAGCGCAATGTTATGACACGCTCTGGCAGCAGGCAGCGGTGGGTGAGCTGGAACACTGGCTTCAATCGCCGCGTACCTGCCTGGCGCTGATTCTCCTGCTTGATCAACTGCCACTGAATATGTTCCGCGGACAGGCAAAAAGTTTCTCCACTGAGCAGCAGGCCATCGAGACCTGTCTGTATGGTCTTGAGCAGGGCTACGACCAGCAGCTGACACAGGCACAGCAGGCATTTTTCTATATGCCGCTGATGCACAGCGAACAGCTGCCCCATCAGCAGCGTTCGCTCGAGCTGTATCAGCGTGCGGGGCTTGAGAGTAACCTGCGCTTTGCCCTGCATCACTGTGAATTGATCGAGCGCTTTGGTCGCTTTCCTCACCGCAATGCCATCCTTGGTCGGCCATCGACGGAAGAGGAAAAGCGCTATCTGCAGTCAAAGCAGGCGTTTAAAGGCTGATAAAAATTATTTAACAGCCATTTATCAGATATTTTGATAAACAGGCTGTATTTTTGCTTTATCTGATCTAGTCTTGTTCATAGTCACTTAAATGAAATAGTTAAACGGGAGGCATCATGATGAGCCAGTTAAGCAGGGAATTCGGGGATATCTGTATTTCATGTACGGTTCTGCCAGTATTGGGCATTGCTGCGCTAACCGCTCTCATTTACTATCTGTTTAGTCTGTTCTTTTACTAGTCACCAGTTTGGTCTTTTCCCAGGATCACCCTTCATTTAAATTTTTCCAGCCGGTTTATTTCAATTAAACCATTGAAACTATAGTCGTTTGTCCACATCTAAGCTGCGTTGATGAATCTCCTCGGGTAAAACCATGTTTTCAAGAATTGGCCTGTTTCTTCTGACCAATATCGCCGTGCTGGCGGTATTGAGTATTTCCATGCGCGTGCTGGGTATCGACCAGATGCTCGCCGCTGAAGGGCTGGGTATTAACCTCACCGGCCTGCTGATCATGGCGGCGATTATCGGTTTTGCCGGTTCTTTTATTTCCCTGGCAATGTCCAAATTCATGGCCAAACGTTCGATGGGTGTGCAGCTGATTGAGCAGCCAGCCAATAGCCGTGAGCGCTGGTTAGTGGAGACCGTGCGTCGCCAGGCAGATCGCGCGGGCATCGGCATGCCGGAGGTGGGTATTTTTAATTCACCTCAGCCCAATGCTTTTGCCACGGGCATGAATCGCAATAATGCACTGGTGGCGGTGAGCAGTGGCCTGCTCGACAACATGACTCAGGACGAAGTAGAAGCGGTGCTGGGGCATGAGGTGAGTCATGTGGCCAATGGCGATATGATTACCATGGGTCTGATTCAGGGTGTGCTCAATACTTTTGTTATTTTTATCTCGCGGGTAATCGGCACTTTTGTGGATCGCGTGGTGTTTAAAAATGAGCGCGGTTTCGGTATCGGCTATTTTGTGGTGAGCATTATTGCCGAGCTGATTCTGGGAATTTTTGCGGCGATGATTGCCGCCTGGTTCTCTCGTCGCCGCGAATTCAGGGCAGATCACGGTGGTGCAGCACTGGCTGGCAAGCAGAAGATGATTGCGGCGCTGCAGCGTCTGCAACAAGGTCAGCAGCAGGAGTCGGCCATGCCTAATGAGCTGGCGGCGTTCGGTATTCGTGGCAGTTTAAAGCACGGTATTGCTGCAGCGTTAATGACCCATCCACCGCTGGAGCAGCGCATTCTTGCACTAAAAGCGCGGCAGGATTAAGTTAATTCCGCGTAGTGGTGCTCCGTCAAATGTGTTTGATTAAAAAGAAAACGCGAATGAACGCAAATAAACGCAAATAAAACACTATGGAGTCTCTTAAAAAGCTCAGAGCTTTCATAGGTAAATATCTGCGTGTACTCGAGTGAATTTGCGTTGTTCGCGTTTTCTTTTTAGATAGTCGTTATTACTGGCGTCCTGCCTCATGCGAAATACGCAATATTTGTTTACTCGTTCCCACGCAGAAGCATGGGAACCAGCCACGGCTTTTTCTGGTGATGGTTTATGTTGGGGTTCGTTCCTTATCCCAACTCGCGTCCTCGATAAAATTGCGTTCATTTGCGTTTTATTTTAGACGTTATCATTACCGACGCCTGGACCCTGCGGAATATGCTGCATTTGCGGGTTGAGCCGTTTTATCCACCCATGGAAGTAAAATCATAATCCAGTGTAGGCGACGGTTCCTGCAGGAAGTTACCCTGAATAAAGTTGATTCCCATGCCCCACAATACAGACAGGCTGGTGGCATCCTGCACACACTGAGCGATAGTCAGCTTGTGCATTTCCATTGCCTTGTCGGTAATGGCTTTGACTGCCTCCTGATTTTCCGCGCTGCTGGACAGCTCTTCCATAAACGAACGTTCAAGCTTGAGATAATCAGCGGGTATGTGTTTCAGCAGTTCAAACGGATTTGCACCCTTGCCGAAATCGTCCAGGGCAAAACCGCAGTTAAGGTCCTGCAGTGATTTGGCCAGCTCGGCAGTGTACTTGAGGCTGGTGACCGCGACATTTTCCTTAACTTCAAAAATCAGGCTGTTCTTGGGCACATTGTATTTTTTAAGTTGCTCTTTAAGCCAGCTCATCAGGCTGGTGTCTTTCAGGGAGTTTGCCGCAAGCTTAACAAAGAACAGGGTTCGCTTACCTTCTTTCCAGCGTTTGGTTACGGTGGTGATGGTGTTGAGTAACACCCAGCGGTCGATGGCAATCGCCATGCCGGTGCGATTGGCCGCCGGTAAAAAGTCATCGGGCATTACGATATTTCCTTCCTTGTCTGTCATGCGTACAAAGACTTCATAGCGTTCGTCGGTGTCGCCATGCAGGCTGATCACCGGCTGGAAATATAGCAAAAAGCGATTGCTGGTCAGTGCATCACGTAAGTCCGTGACGACCTGTGCATCGATTTCTTTCTGGGTCAGCTCGCCCGCTTTTGGCTGATAAACAAGGGTGTGATTCGGGCCGCTTTCTCTGGCCTGATCACAGGCACGCTCGGCGCGTAACAGCACTTCACCGGTATCCGGTGTATTTTCATCTATCAGGCTGACGCCAATGGTGCAGCTGCTGTTGAGTGATTGCTCATTAATATTGGCGATATAGTTATTTGCCGCATCACTGATCTTGCTGGCATAGGCTTTAATTGTGTCAGCGGTCTGGTCGTCTGCGATAATGGAGAAAGTGTTACCCTCAAAATGCGCCAGGATGTCGCCATCGTTAGCCGCCTCTTCAAACTGGCGAGAAATTTCATTGAGGAACTGGTCCGCCCCGACAACCCCTGCACTTTGTTTAATGTCATTGAAGTTGTCGAGCTGAATCAGCAAGACAGCTGAATCACCCTTGCCGTCCAGGGCCTTGTTGACTGCGTTGCTCATGCTGTCCATAAAGTACTGGCGGTTATACAGACCGGTTACAGAATCGGTCTGGCTGAGCAGGGCCAGTTGTTCTTCCAGTTCCTTACTGTTGGTCTGGGTACGGATAATGACCTGGATGCAGGGTTCACCGTCTATGCTGGCATTGGAAAATTCCATTTCACCCTTGAATTCGGTGCCATTGGCATTTTTCAGGTTCAGCTCCAGTTTGCATTCCTGCTGGTCGCCGAGATCCTTGTGTTCCCGTAGAAAGGTCTTGAATGAATTGCAGTCATCTGCACCCACCATATCGAGTATCGGCATGCCTTCCAGGTCACCGGATTCATCAAAGCCGAACAGTTCCAGGTAGGACTGATTTGAGTAAATGTGCATGCCTTCGTGTATATAGGCAATCGCATCCCGTGAGGAATCCAGCAGGCCCTGACAGCGGCGTTCCGACTCGCGAATCGAGTTTTCCAGAAGGTGTTGTCGCGAGATACTTTTAAAGGCATCCACTTCACGTTTGATCACCAGTTCCAGATGCGATGGATTGTCGTAGGCGCTGATATCCCGCGCACCCTGGCGCATGGCTTCTACCACATCCATTTCATGTTTGGGACGATTCACCGCAATCACCGGTACCGGTGCGCTGGCATTGTCTTTTATGCACTGCAGGGTCTCACCCAGCGAAATCAGTTCCATGCCGACCGAGTAGAGCAGTATGTTGGGTGTTTTTTTACCCAGCGCCTCAATCAGATCTTCATCATCTTCCACACGGGTCGTGTGAGCTGCGAGGCCGGAACTTCGCATCAGCTTGATGATGTTTTCTTCATTATTGAAGGAGTCATCAATAATAAAAATAGTTATCTTCTTTTCTTTTTCCACCGTTTAAATCCCAAAAATCTTGTATAGAAGATAGTGTTTTAGAGAGACGACCAGATTGAGTCGAAGTCATCCGGGTCTGATTTTTTTGATTTCTCACCTTTATCATCCGGTGAGTTATCTTCTTCAGGTTGTAAAAACTGAAACTGGGTAAACGAACCCGTGTGTTCGCGAACCGTGCCCAGTTGAATTTCAATGTCACGTTCGTACACATGCAGATTCAGTTTATTGTCGCGTCTGAATGCATGCGCCGGTAGCAGCAGCGTTGACGGCTGCTGAATCGGTTTGATTCCCGGTAGCATCAGACAGTTAAAAGGTTCTTCCTGTTTGCGTTCCAGGCGTCTGACCTTGCAGGAAATAACCTTGGGTGATAATACCTGCACGCCAACTTCCAGACCTTTGCTGCGACTGTACTGCATCCAGCGAATCATACCAACGCGCCATTGAAAGCGGCCATCGGCTTCTCTTTCCCGAATGCCGATCAGTTCCCCTACCATTGCTCGTGAGGGCTGTTCCGAATCCCAGTTAAGGCAATAGCCGCCGGCACTGACATTGCTGATTTTCCAGTGCAGGTCAGGTGCTTCCCTGTTCAGTTCGCCCAGTGAATTGCTCTGATCCTGCAGCTCTTTTGCATAATTTTCTGTCAGCGCACGGCCTTTGGCAATCATGTCCCATGTGCCGGAAGAGCGTTTGTCGGCATCCTGTTCCAGGTCTGGCTGGCTAATGTAATAGGCCGGATCCTGTTGTGAAAAAATGTCCTTGCGCACCCGCTCGTGTTCGGGAATGGCTTCCAGTGAAAACATCTTGCCCGGTTTTTTAACTTTTGGTTTGGGTGGTGTGAGCTCGCTATTAATCGCTTCGTAAATCGGATTCAGGCCAATCGCCACACGAATCGGCTCATCGCGTGCCGCACGGGAAAAACGTCGTTTGGCGCACTGGCTCCAGGATGCAATTAGGGTGCGAATGGTTTCATGGGATACCTGATCGCCAATGGACAGTGCAGAACTGAAAGGGTCGTTATTGCTGTCCTGTTTGTGCAGGTGTTCCACCAGACGTGAGGTGTCGATGGCACGCGTGTGTTGCCGCGATTTGATATCTTCTTCGGACACACAATTCGGTGGCAGGTCACTGTCCAGGCGGCTGATGAAATAGCGGTTGAATTTATTTTTGCCAGGCTGGCCACTGAGGCTGGTGAGCCTGGCCCATTCATTAATCGATTTATACAGTCGCTCGGCATCACTCTGGCGCAGTGCATTGGGTTTGGCCAGCGAGAACAGTAAAATCTGTTTGTAATAATCTTCGGCGCTGATGGCTTTTACCGTCAGCTCGCTGTCCTTCACTGCTTTTTGCTGCAGTTTTTTCTGTTCGGCATAACTGTAGATGCGGTGAATGTCCCACCAGGTGCCCCTGGGTAATTCGGTGTAAATCTGGCTAAAGCGTAGTAACAGTTCTGAGTAGTAATGCAGTGCACGTTCGCTGGCAATTAACAGGGTTTTATTATCTATCCTGGCCAGATTATTGGAGGCCTCGAAGATCAGAATCTTGTAACCGGTGGCCATCTCGCTGAGCAGTGCCTGATTGAGATGGATAATCTTCTGGCTTTTTTCCGGCAGGGGCAGGGTGCGGTTTACAAAGTGCTTATGCAGCTGAGTGAAAACAAAGCGTGCGGGCTCACGCAGGTTTTCCATGTTTTCCAGCCGGTATTTGGCTGGCATGGCCTGGCGATTGAGGGTGAGCAGGCCGTTATAAAGCAGGCGAGTAAATTCCCCCATATTGGCGCGTTTCAGTTCACTCAGCCACTTTTTTACCTTCCTTGGGTGGTTCGGAAAGTCATCTTTACCCGGCTCTTTTTGTTCAGGAACGTTTAATTTCATATTTTTGTGTAGACGGTGTTTTCATCCATTTAACCCAAATGGCGCTGTGCTGTCACTCGCAACTTTAGTCTATCCCATTTTACTGTTCTATTTATAGAGTCTGCTCAATATTATTCGTAAAAACAGCCAGATACCTGCAGTTTTTAAGCCAGTTTCGTTAATCTTTGTGTTTTATAGCTCATTCGCCGGGGTTTTGCTCTGTTCGCCCTCGATTTCCCGCACCAGGCGAGGCACCAGAAAACCCGGCATGCTGGCGCGCAGTTGCTCCATCAGCTGGTTGGCCTGTTGCAGGCCCACATCAAAGTGCGCGGCACCCTGCACCGAATCAAGCAGGTGCAGGTAATAAGGCAGTACGCCCGCGCTGAACAGCGCTCTGGATAGCGCCTGTTGCTGCTCAAGACGGTGGTTAATACCCTTGAGCAGCACGGCCTGGTTCAATAGCAGGATCCCCGCCGCCTGCAGTTTGCGCAGCACGCGGGTTTCATCGGCGGCAATTTCACTGGCATGGTTGGCGTGAATCACCAGGGCGGTGTCGAAACGGCTGCTGGCGAGTATTTCTATCAGGCGGTCGGTGATGCGATCCGGCAGTACCACCGGCAGCCGGCTGTGCAGGCGCAGTCGGCTGATATGAGGAATCGCCTGCAGCTGTTCAATCAGCATCGACAGTCTGTGATCGGACAATACCAGCGGATCCCCGCCACTGAGAATGACCTCCTCGATGCTCTGCTCAGCGCGGATATAGTCCAGCGCCGACTGCCACTGGTCACGCCCCGCCTGTTGCTGTGCATAGGGGAAATGTCGACGAAAGCAGTAGCGGCAGTGCACCGCGCAGGCACCGGTGGTAATCAGCAGTACCCGTCCAGGGTATTTATGCAGCAGGCCGGGGGCTTGGCTGGCCTGTAAATCACCCACCGGGTCCTGTTTGAAACCGGCAACCTGATGGCTTTCTTCGGCCTGAGCCATAATCTGTAACAGTAACGGATCATCGGCCTCGCCGGGACGGATTTTGCGTAGATAGGCATGGGGAACCCTGATGCTGAACTGCCGGCTGGCAGCAGAGAAATCCCCGAAATGCTGGGCATCCAGCTGTAAGTATTGTAGAAGTTGCTGCGGCTCGGTGATGGCCCGGGCCAGTTGCTGTTGCCAGTCGCCTGACGGGTTGCTGTCGGTATCTGGCAGGGTGTCTGAGGTGGCTGATCCGGCAAAATCCATCGCCATAAGCGGTATAGTTTTTGGCATTGGCGGCTGTTCCGAGTATTATATGTGCTGCATTTTCGCCCATAAGGTTAGTTAGATGGCATCATACAGTACAAATGAATTTCGCGGTGGTCTTAAATTGTTGCTGGACGGCGATCCGGTTTCGATCATTGAAAACGAACTGGTTAAGCCGGGCAAGGGCCAGGCATTTAACCGCGTTAAGTTGCGCAACCTGAAAACCGGTCGCGTTATCGAAAAAACATTCAAATCCGGTGAGTCGGTTGAAGCGGCGGATGTGGTCGATGTGGATATGGAGTTCTCCTATAACGACGGCGAGTTCTGGTATTTTATGGACCCCAATACCTTCGAGCAGGTGGGCGCAGCGGATTCAGCACTGGTGGACTCGGGCAAATGGCTGAAAGGCCAGGAGCTGTGCACCGTGACCCTGTGGGATGGTGTGCCGCTGATGGTCACCGCGCCCAACTTCGTTGAACTGACAGTAACCGAAACCGATCCCGGCCTTAAGGGTGATACGGCACAGGGCGGTACCAAACCGGCGACACTGGAATCCGGTGCGGTGGTCAAGGTGCCGCTGTTTATCGAAATCGGCGAAGTGCTCAAGGTGGACACTCGCAGCGGTGAATATGTGTCCCGCGTTAAAGAGTAATGAGCGATAGCGACAACTGGAAACCCGGCGCATCCCTGCATGCGCTGCAACAGAGAGCCCGACTACTGCAGAGTATTCGGGCTTTTTTTGCACAGCGTGATGTGCTGGAAGTCGATACGCCGATATTGTCCGGCGCTGCCATTACCGACCCGCAGCTGGAAAGTTTTCGCACGCGGTTTGCCGGGCGTGATTATTTTCTGCATACCTCCCCCGAATTTTATATGAAGCGCTTGCTGGCGGCCGGCAGTGGCGATATTTATCAGGTCGCTCGCGTATTTCGTGCAGACGAAGTGGGGCGCTATCATAATCCCGAATTCAGCTTGTTGGAATGGTACCGGCTGGGGCTGGACCATCAGGCATTGATGGACGAAATGCAGCAGCTGATCAGTGAGTTGTTTACGCAATTTGGCCACAGGCCATTAGGCTTCAGTCGCCTGAGCTATCGCCAGGCCTTTATCAATCAACTGGCAATAGATCCATTACAGGCCAGCGCCGAAGAACTGGCGGCCTGTGCCCGCGAGCAGCAGATTGAAATCCCGCTTGGCATGAATATGGGTGATAAGGACATGTGGCTGGACTGGCTGATGGTGGCCGCGGTGGCACCGGGCTTTGATCAGCAGGGCATGAGCTTTATCTACGACTATCCTGCATCGCAGGCCGCACTGGCCAGGTTGAGTAAGGATGACCCGCGCGTCGCCCACCGCTTTGAATTGTTTTACGGTGAGCTGGAACTGGCGAATGGTTTTTATGAGTTGCTTGATGCCGATGAACAGCTGGCCAGGTTTCAGCAGGAAAATGCATTACGCAAGCTGCGCGGGCAAAGCATTATGCCGATTGATATGCAATTGATTGCCGCGCTTAAATCCGGATTGCCGGATTGTGCAGGGGTGGCGATGGGGCTGGATCGGTTGTTGATGGTGTTGACGGGTGCGCGTTCAATCAGTGAGGTGATTAGTTTTACCACGCCCGGTGGTGGGTAAAATATTTCAGGTAGGGTGGCGGATCGACCTGTTTGGTTACGGCATGATGCGCTTTAAATGCCGTATATGAACTTATCTACATGACATTCTGTACTGTGCTGTTTCGCCTTTCTGGCGACTTACTTCTTTAGCAACAGCGCCAAAGAAGTAAGCAAGAAAGCGCCGCCCCGGCACACAAGCTTTTATTTTTAAACAACAAAAATAAAAGTGCCTTCTTCACTCCCAATTTTTGTGGCTGCTGCGGAACTCACGAATCATAAACAACATGATTCGCTCAGACATCCTCGCAGAAAGCTTCCACAAAAATCACTCGCTCATCAGCTTGTGCGAAGGGGAAACAGCTCAATACCGAACGGGCAAATTGCTTCTCAAATGATGGGCTTGCGACAACCTTCCCTGTCACTTGCCGAAAATGCTTTCGACAAAGGGGCAAAATCACAGGACGTGATTTTGAGTGCTGATGTGCCTGGACGGCACTCCAGCACGACCCGGCAACGAAGACAATGTCACTTGTTAACTTAGTTAAACTCAAATAATTTCTCGAAGCATTTTCGGGAACCCGCTGCTTTTTGCGGGCAAGTGACCGGGAACGGCACTCTTTTGCTTACTTTTCTGTTGCTGAAGACAGAAAAGTGAGTCGCCAGAAAGGCGAAAGAACACAGCTCAGAATATCGTGAAGGTGAGTAATAGATAAAAATGTAAGTGAGTAGATTGGGGTAAGGTACGCACCCCAACATAAGTCACCGCCTATATAGCCGTTGGGGTTCCTGCGTCACCCCAACCTACCGATTGTTGCTGTTGGAACTAAAACGCCTGGAGCGTTTTAGAACAGGCTCTGCCTGGCCCGAAGGGTGAAAGCCAGGGATGGCTTTCATAAAGAAGTGAGTCGCCAGAAAGGCGAAACAGTCCGGTTACGTCTATCGTGAAGGTGAGCTATGGATAAAAACTCTAAGTTGTTTGCACAGTATGCTTATGAATTACGCAGTGCAGTGCATTATTGAATAGCACCCGGTGGATATGTATAACTCTGCAAATCAATAAATGGCAGAGATAATCAATACTGCGCCAGCAACTGCCCAAGTTTAACCGCCGCATCATGGGTGATACTGGCATCAAGCGTACAGTTTTCCGGCAGCAATAACACCACCGTCGAACCCAGGTTAAAACGCCCCATCTCCGCGCCTTTTTTCAGTGAGATATCGACATTGTCATAGCGGGTGTGAATCACCTTGCGCTTGCTGGGCGGGGTGACAGAACCCGCCCATACGGTATCAATCGCCGATACATTTACCGCACCGACCAGAATCATAATCGCCGGGCCGAATTCGGTTTCAAAACGGCACACCAGTCGTTCATTGCGGGCGAACAGGCGCGGCACGGTGTTCACCGTGTGTGGCGCTACGCTGAACAATCGACCCGGTACATACACCATGTCGGTGAGGCGACCATCCATTGGCATATGGATGCGATGATAATCCCGTGGTGATAAATAAATGGTCGCAAAGTTACCGTTGTGGAATGGCTGTGCCAGTTCATCAATGCCGCCCACCAGTTCCAGCAGACTGTAATCGTGGTTTTTGGCCTGGAATACGCGGCCATTTTTTATTTCCATCGCCTGACTGACGCGACCATCCACCGGACAACACAGGCTGTTATCTGTCTGGTCCAGTGGCCGGGCATCGGCTTTCAGCGCGCGGGTAAAAAATGCGTTCAGGTGGCGATAGGCATAGGGGTTTTCTTCCGCCGCCTCGGACATGTTGACTTCGTGTAGTGACAGGTAAATTTTCAGTAACAGATTTTTTAGTGGTGACCATTCGATGCGCGCCAGAACAAAAATCAGGCCGGAAATGGCATGATGAGGTAAAACATAAAAGGGCGACGATTTCAGATAATCGCTAACAGATGCTTTCATAAAATAACTCGATGTGGACGTTTGTTATAGCCATTGAACGCGGGCTTGCCCGCCGGTTAATTGCCGCCGCATTTACCTGCGCCGCAGCGCATGCTGCGTGACGCACCACGACTTTTGCTTACGGGTAGCTGCAGTGTCTGGCTTTGCTCATTGGATAAGCTGAAATTCAGTTCAACTGTATCGCCGTCGCTTAATGCGTTCAGTGGTTTTATCAACATCAGGTGGTAACTGCCGGGTTTGAGAATAAGCTGTTGGCCGGCTTTAATCCTCAGTTTATGCTGTGGCAGCATGCGCGCCACGCCGTCTACATCCTTGCTTAAATGCATTTCTACAGATTCAAATTGCGGGCTGCTGACAGAAATAATATCGATGTCCTGTTTGCTGTTGTTGGTTATCTGCATAAAGCCCGCCATCACCTGTGCACCGGGGGGTGCCTGCGGAATGCTGGTCTGGCTGAAGTTGAGCGCATCGGCGGCCATGCCGGGTGACAGCATCAACAGGTTTAAACAGCAGGCGATAAACAGGTTTTTGACTGGATTTGGCATAGGCTATGACTGCGCGTGTTGCGGAATTGTGTAATTAGGACTCGTGATTATAGGCATCGCGGGTTAACATTTAAAGCGATTACTTATTCTGTCTATATGCGCCGTCTATATGCGGCCGGATAATTAGGGTGCCCTGGAATACAATAGCGATGAAAGCAAGCCGTTTACCCGAAGAATTATTAAGCCTCAGAGATGTGATTCGCTGGGGTGTCAGCCAGTTTAATCAGGCCGAGCTGTTTTATGGACACGGCATGGCCAGTGCGCTGGACGAGGTGGTTTACCTGTGCCTGCACGGTCTGCATTTGCCACCTGATTTTCCCGAAAGCTATTTTGATACCCGACTCAGCGCCGAGGAAAAACAGACGGTGTTCAGCCTGTTGAGCCGGCGCATTAACCAGAAAATACCCGCCGCCTATCTGACCGGTGAAGCCTGGTTTGCCGGGCTGCCATTTGTGGTGAACGAAAATGTGCTGATTCCCCGTTCGCCGATTGCCGAGCTGATTGAAAAGCGTTTCGAGCCCTGGGTGGAGGCCGAGTCGGTGGAGTCGATACTCGACCTGTGCTGTGGCAGTGGCTGTATCGGCATTGCCAGTGCCTATGCGTTTGACTGGGCCTCGGTGGATATGGTGGACATCTCCCCACAGGCAATCGAGGTAGCCGAGGAGAATGTACAGCGTCACCAGCTGGAAGACCGGGTCAGCGTGATTCGCTCCGATCTGTTTAGCCAGCTGCCGCCACGGCGGTATGACATTATTGTCAGCAATCCCCCCTATGTAGATGCAGAGGACATGGATGCACTGCCGGATGAATACCATCATGAACCGGAACTGGGGCTGGCAGCGGGTGATGATGGTCTGGATCTGGTGATTCCGATGTTGCAACAGGCGCGCGAGTTTCTCACCGAGCAGGGTATTCTGGTGGTCGAGGTGGGCAACTCACAGTACGCATTACAGCAAGCGTATCCCCATGTGCCCTTTGTCTGGCTGGAGTTTGAGCGGGGTGGTTCAGGCGTGTTTCTGCTTACCGCAGAACAGCTGGATGAATACAGTTTCTGATAACCACTATGGGGCGCTGATAAATTTGCCCGGCTACCCGGGTCGTGACGGCAAATGTGTCGTTGCTATTGAGGGTGTAGGTGCCCCGAGGAGTGCGTCGATATGATAAGATTCGGCGCTTGAATATTTGATGATGGGTGTGAGGATTAAGCGTGTCAGGTAATACCTTTGGAACATTATTTACAGTCACCAGCAGCGGTGAATCCCATGGTCCTGCCTTGCTGGCGATTATTGATGGATGCCCGCCGGGTATTGAGCTGAGCGAAGCGGATATACAGCAGGATCTGGATCGACGTCGCCCGGGTACCTCGCGTCACACCACCCAGCGCCGCGAACCGGATCAGGTAAAGATTCTCTCCGGCGTGTTCGAGGGCAAAACCACCGGCACACCCATTGGCCTGATGATCGAAAACCTTGATCAGCGCTCCAAAGACTACGGCAATATTGCCGATACTTTCCGCCCCGGCCATGCCGATTACACCTACACGCAGAAATACGGTTTCCGTGATTACCGTGGTGGGGGGCGTTCCTCGGCCCGTGAAACCGCCATGCGGGTGGCCGCCGGTGCGATTGCGAAAAAATTTCTCAAGGACAGATACAATATTCTGATTCGCGGTTATCTGTCGCAGCTGGGGCCGATCAAGGCCGAAGCCCATGACTGGGATCAGGTCAGCCAGAATCCGTTTTTCTCGCCAGATGTCAGCAAGGTGAAAGAGATGGAAGACTATATGGACGCGCTGCGCAAGGAGGGTAACTCGGTGGGTGCCAGAATTTCGGTGGTGGCCGAAGGCGTGCCGCCGGGGCTGGGCGAGCCGATTTTCGACCGCCTGGATGCGGAGATTTCCTATGCAATGATGACCATCAACGCCGCCAAGGGGGTTGAGATCGGTGGTGGTTTTGGCTGTGTGGCAGCGAAGGGGACTGAATTCCGTGACGAGATCACTCCCGAGGGTTTTCTCAGTAATCATGCCGGCGGTATTCTCGGCGGCATCAGCTCGGGGCAGAATATTGTGGTGCACACCGCCTTTAAACCCACCTCCAGTATGCGTCTGCCAGGGCACAGTATCGACATTAATGGCGAGCCGATCGAGGTGGTGACCCACGGTCGTCATGACCCCTGTGTGGGTATTCGCGCCACACCGATCTGTGAGGCCATGCTGGCACTGACCCTGGCGGATCACATGCTGCGTTTCCGCGCACAGTGTGCGGATGTGGTGTGCTCGACACCTGTGGTGCCGGCAGGCAAGGACTAATCAGCCCTTGTCCGGCCGGAGTACTGGCCGGACACCCCAAACCGCTATTCCCTGCTACCTGCCTCCGCGGTGTACGATCTATCCAACGCTATTAAACCAGCGCTATTAAAAATGAAACGGCTTTATGGCACTAAATGCATCGCCACAACATGATATGCCTTACTGGCGACTCTCCGGCTTTTACGGCGTGTACTTTGCCTCACTGGGCGTTATCGTGCCCTACTGGAGCTTGTATCTAAAGTCGCTGGATTTCGACTCCAGAGCCATCGGCGAGCTGATGGCAATTCTGATGGCGACCAAGATCATCGCGCCCTATATCTGGAGCTGGATTGCCGACCATAGCGGGCAGGGTATGAAAATAATCCGCCTGGGCAGTGTGTTGTCTGCAGTGAGCTTTATCGGGGTGTTTATGGATTCCAGTTTCTGGTGGCTGGCACTGGTGATGCTGCTCTTCAGTTTTTTCTGGAATGCGACCCTGCCGCAATTTGAAGCCAATACCATGAACCATCTGGGCGAGGATACGCACCGTTACAGTGTGGTGCGCTTGTGGGGTTCGCTGGGTTTTGTCGCGGCGGTGGTGGTGATCGGCAGCCTGCTGGATGAGCATGGTTTTCAGCTGGTGCCGGTGTCGGTGTTTATTCTGTATGTGCTGATCAGTGTGTTCAGTTTTCTGGTCAGTGAGGCACCGCTCAAGCCGCACCACACCACTCATGGCAATATACTGCGGGTACTCAAACAACCACATATCCTGGCGCTGTTGCTGATCTGCTTTCTGGCGCAGATGAGTCACGGCCCCTATTACACCTTCTATTCCATTTACCTGAAACAGTTTGGCTACAGCAGCACCACCCTGGGCTGGCTATGGGCACTGGGGGTGATTGCGGAAATCATGCTGTTTATGGTGATGCACCGTTTGATGCCGCGCTATGGCGCCAGTTTTCTGCTCGCCGCGGCACTGCTGTTAACCAGTGTGCGCTGGTTATTGATCGGCTTTTTTGTCGACAGCCTGCCGGTGGTGATTGTGGCGCAGTGTTTACATGCCGCCAGCTTTGGCCTGTATCATGCGGTGGCGATTGAGCTGTTTCACCGTAACTTCCAGGGGCGTTTGCAGGGACGGGGTCAGGCGCTGTATTCGGCGGTGAGCTTTGGTGCCGGTGGCGCGATTGGTACGCTGATGAGCGGTGCCTACTGGGATGTGTATTCGCCACAACTGATTTTCGGCGTGGCGGCCGCGATTTCGTTTATTGCCTACCTGGTGTCGCTGCAATTCAGCCGCCTGGCGAAGATCCGTGCATGATATATTGCATCAGAAATACAGGGATTGCCCTGACTGTTGAAAACCCTAAAAGCACAAGAAAACGCGAACAACGCAAATGCACGCAAATAAACGCAATTAAAGTTTTATAAATGTAAAAATTGGCGTTTATTTGCGCTGTTCGCGTTCATTCGCGTTTTCTTTTTAAACAGCTACAGGCCTCACGACCTGTGATGACTAGTGATCGTGACCGCAGCCTTCGCCGTGGGCATGCACATGACCGTGGCTCAGTTCTTCTTCGGTGGCGTCACGCACATCCATTACATCCACATCGTAGTGCAGGGTCACACCGGCCAGTGGTGGGTTGCCGTCGATGGTGATGTCGTCGCCGTTGATCTCGCTGATGGTAATCAGCACCGGCTGGCCTACATCGCTTTCCGCGTGAAACTGCATGCCCACTTCCAGCTCAACATCGCCAAAGGCACTGCGTGGAATTACCTGGGTGATTTCCGGGTTGTATTCACCGTAGGCATCTTTGGGTTCAATCACCAGGCTGAATGAATCACCTTGCTCTTTTTCTTCGAGGGCGCTTTCCAGTCCGGGGATAATGTTCTGGTGGCCGTGCAGGTAGGCGAAGCTGGCGTCACTGGACTGGTCGATGACCACGCCTTTGTCGTCTTTGAGGATGTAATTGATGGTGATGACTTTGTCAGAGGTGATTTTCATGAAGGAACCCAATTATGGTTATGTGTGAATAAGTGGCCACATATTGTACAGGATTTGTGCTTTTCGTGTGTGATTGCGGCATTTCTCCCTGTAAGGTCTGCTCATAAACGTATTCGCCGGGCTTGTTTCCGGCGAGTCGGCTCGTTATTCTGTGCGCTCTTTTCAGGTGAGCCCTTATGCCAGATTCCCAACAGATGCAGTCATTTATCGATTTTGCACACCAGCTGGCGGATGCCGTGGGGGAGGTGCACCGCAGGTATTTCCGCCAGCCGGTGTCCACCGAGTACAAGGATGACAGCAGTCCGGTGACCCAGTGTGATCAGGAATCGGAAGCGGTGGCGCGTGAGCTGATTATGCAGCACTTTCCCGAACACGGTATTCTGGGTGAGGAATTTCCTCCGCATCAGCCGGAGGCGGAGTTTGTGTGGATTATCGATCCGGTGGATGGCACCAAATACTTTATGACCGGTCATCCACTGTTCGCCTTGCTGCTGGGCCTGTCGTATCAGGGGCGGTTTATTCTGGGGGTGATTGATCAGGCGATCAGCCGTGAGCGCTGGCTGGGCGCGGATGGCTTCGGTACTTTTTTGAATGGCCAGCCGGTGCAGACCCGCCATTGTGCCTCACTGGATCAGGCGATCATTGCGCGGGTCGGCTACGAATGGCACTCCGCCGGGCGCGATCATTATATCGACCGCGTGTGGAAAGCCAGTCACTGGGCACAGTGGGGTGTGGCGCCCTATGATTACGGTCTGCTGGTATCGGGGCATCTGGATATGGTGATAACCGCCGGGCCGCTGCTGCACGATATTGCCGCGGTGGAGCCAATTGTGCGCAATGCGGGTGGATTGATGTGTGACTGGTTTGGTCGCCGCCTGCATATGGATTCGCCCAATCATGTGCTGGCACTGGGTAATCCGGCGCTGCTGCCGGAGGTGTTGAAGGTGCTGGATTTTGATGAAATGCCGGATGATGTGCAGGGCAGTGAGTCGTAGAGTGTCATCAAGCGTAGCGGATACACCACGTTGTTTCGCTGACTGGGTGTTTCAAAAGCATCCTGTGAGAATCAACTTTAGTAGCTTATTCAAACTCACCATCACGAAATTCTGAATTGTGCTGTTTCGCCTTTCTGGCGACTCCCTTTTCTGTCTGCAGCAACAGAAAAGGAAGCAAAAGAATGCCGCCCAGTTCACCAACCTGTGACTCTATAAATCTGGTTTGTAAATCTCCGATTGCGACCACACAAGCTTTTATTTTCAAAAAACGAAAATAAAAGTGCCTTCTTCACTCCCGATTTTTGTGGCTGCTGCGGATAAATTTGCCGGGAGCAAATTTGAACAGGCTTTGCCTGGCCCGAAGGGTGAGCATCAGGGATGATGCGAATAGCTCACGAATCATAAACAGCATGATTCGCTCAGACATCCTCGCAGAAAGATTCCACAAAAATCACTCGCTCATCAGCTTGTGTGAAGGGGGAAAAGCCCTGCGCCGAACGATCAAAATACTTTTCTAATGTACGGGCTTGCGACAAACTTCCCTGTCACTTGCCGAAAATGCTTTCTGAGCAGGGGCAAAATCACAGGACGTGATTTTGAGTGCTGATGTGCCTGGACGGCACTCCAGCACGACCCGGCAACGAAGCTAATATCATCAGCTAACTTAGTTAAACCTGAATAAATTCTCGAAGCATTTTCGGGAACCCGCTGCTTTTTGCGGGCAAGTGACCGGGAACGGCATTTTCTTGCTTACTTCTTTTTTGCTGTAGAAAAAGAAGTGAGTCGCCAGAAAGGCGAAACAGTACAGTTGGTTTTGTCGTAAAGGTGAATCTAGATGTGACGTTTCAGTTGATTATCTAGAGCGTTTTTTAAAAAGGTCCAGTTGCAACACAAACGGTGAATCAGCTGCGCTTGATCACACCAGCCTGGTTTGCCGAGTCCTTAGTCGAGACCAAAAAAAACGGCGGTAAAACCGCCGTTTTTAAATGACTTTGTATTTGCTGATAAACTCGGTCAGCAACTAGGCCCGGGTATCGATAATTCGGCCCAGAGTACTGCTCAGACCTTCGTCGGTGGATTCATTGCTCACCGCGGTGAGTGGGGGTCTGGCTTCTGCGGATTCCACCACCGGTCGTTGAATTTCAGTGGCACTGCTCTGCGCCGGGGCTTCTACTCTGGCGGCAGGGGTGTACAGTGCTGCGGAAGCATTGCCTGCGGGGTCTATGGTCGCCATGAGTCACTCCTTAATCTGGATGTATTAACAACAAGTGTAGTTAATTTTACCCCTGTCAGTGGTTAAATTCTAATCAATTTCCATAAAAGTTTTAAATGGGCTCGCCAGCTGGTGTCGTCGTACACGGCCTCATTGGGTTCAGTATAGCTGTGAACTTTATGGGCTTGTTGGGATAATTCTATGTAAATCAGTAATATATAAGACTGACTAGTTGCGATACCAGTGCTGGCTGAGTACGCTCATTACCTTGTCCGGGTATTTCCACGAGCCAAGGCTGCCGTTATAGCGTGCCAGTGCGCGGCGAATATTGCCTTTTTCCATATCCAGGTAGTATTTGAGAATGGTGCAGCCCATCTTCAGGTTGGTGTCTATATCCATCAGGTTGTCGTCGGGGTGACCGATTTCATCCAGCCAGAAGGGCATCACCTGCATCAGCCCTTGGGCGCCGACTCTGGAAATGGCGTAATGATCAAAGCGGCTTTCGATGTCGATCACCGCCAGTACCAGCTCCGGTGGCAGCTCGCGGCGGCTGGCCTCGCGGTGAATGCTGCGCAGCAGTCGCAGGCGGGTGTCGGCATCCTTGATGCGGATGCTGAGACGGTTGGACATATCCATCAGCCAGACTTCCGCATGGAAGCGATCGTCAAAGCTATCAGACTGCTTAATTGCCTTGATCAGTCGCTGACGCAGTTCCGGGTCGATGTCGGGGTTATTCGCCAGCGCGGAACCAGGTAGCAGCATCGCAAGGCACAGCCACAGTACAGCGCCTGACCGGGTAAGCGGCCGGCGCTGGCGGTGATGACTCCGCTGTGTGGTGCGATGCTGGAACATGGGTGACAGAACCTAGTTGAGTTACTGTTTATTTAGCAGAAACTCGCAGACTTTACCCAGTGGTATGTCCTGGGATTCGCTATCACGTCGTCCCTTGTACTCAATGCTGTCCTTGTCCAGACCTTTTTCGCCCAGCACCAGTCGGTGCGGGATCCCGATCAGCTCGATATTTGCCAGCATCGAGCCGAGGCGCTCTTTCTGGTCAAACAGCAGTACCTGCAGGCCGGCCTCGGTGAGTTCTTTATAGAGCTTTTCGGTTTCTGCCTGCAGGCGTTCCGACTTCTGCATATTGATTGGTGCCAGCGCTACATCGAACGGTGCAATACTCTGCGGCCAGATAATGCCGTTGTCATCATGGTTCTGTTCGATTGCTGCGGCCACCACCCGGGTAATGCCGATGCCGTAACAGCCCATGGTGACAATCTGGTTGGCACCGTTCTCATCCAGTACTTTGGCCTGCAGTTTTTCGCTGTACTTGTCTCCCAGCTGGAAGATATGGCCGACTTCTATGCCGCGCACAATCGACAGGGTGCCCTGACCATCGGGGCTGGGATCGCCTTCAACTACATTGCGTAGATCGGCAGTGGTCGGCTCCGGCAGATCCCTGCCCCAGTTCATGCCACGCAGGTGCTTGCCATCTTCATTGGCACCGCAGGCAAAGTCCGCCACATGGGCGGCGCTGTGATCGACAATTACGCTGATCGATAGATCCGGGCCCACCGAGCCAGGCATGCAGCCCGCCACTGCTTTTACCTGTTCTTCGCTGGCAAAGCGCAGCGGAGAGGCCACTGCCGGCAGTTGTTCCGCCTTGATTTCATTCAGTTCATGATCGCCGCGCAGTACCAGTGCCACTACGCTGTCTTCCTCGCTGCCGACCACCAGCAGGGTTTTCAGGCACTGGTTGGCGGGCAGACCAAGGAACTGTGATACTTGGTCAATACTGTGCTGGCCCGGGGTATCCACCAGGGTTTTTTCTTCGGTGCCGGGCGGGCAGGGTTGCTGCGGCGGCAGCGCCGTGGCCTTTTCGATATTGGCGGCATAGCTGGAGCCGCTGGAGAAGGCGATGGCGTCTTCGCCGGAGTCCGCCAGTACATGGAATTCGTGTGAGCCGGTGCCGCCGATGGAGCCGGAATCCGCCATCACCGGGCGGAAATCCAGGCCGAAGCGGGTGAAAATATTGCTGTAGGCCTGGTGCATCGCATCATAGGTTTGCTGTAACGAGGCCTGATCCATATGGAAGGAGTAGGCATCTTTCATAATGAATTCGCGCGAGCGCATCACGCCGAAGCGGGGGCGGATTTCATCGCGGAACTTGCTCTGAATCTGGTACCAGGTGATGGGCAGCTGTTTGTAACTGGACAGCTCGCGCCGTGCCAGATCGGTGATGATTTCCTCGTGGGTGGGGCCCAGGCAGAACTCGCGATTATGCCGGTCATGCAGGCGCAGTAGTTCGGGACCGTACTCGTCCCAGCGACCGGACTCCTGCCACAGTTCGGCAGGCTGTACGCCGGGCATCAGCACTTCCAGCGCGCCGACCTTTTCCATTTCATCGCGCACGATGTTTTCCACCTTGCGTAACACGCGAATTCCCAGCGGCAGCCAGGTGTACATGCCCGAGGCCAGGCGGCGGATCAGGCCGGCACGTAACATCAGTTGATGGCTGATAATTTCGGCATCGGCCGGGGTTTCCTTGAGAGTGGACAGGGGAAATTGTGATACGCGCATGGTGGTTTCCGTGTGAATGGATAAAATGCCTGCTTATCCATTCATGAATGTGAAATTAAATGACGGTGTTAAAGGCATAAACAGGTGGGGATTCTACAAAACTATTGCAGGGGCGTGAATAAGAATCTGTGCCGACTGGGGTTTATTGTGCTGTTATTGCTGCAATCTGCGGGCAGTCTGGCACTGGCGGCGGCCACTTCGAGCCCGGCGAGTGTGCTGAAATCACTGCAACGTCAGGCACAGCAACAGCAGCTCGGCCTGCAGCCGGGCTGGCTTAATTTGCTGCATTATAAAAAAAGCCTGTGGGGCGGTTTGCACAGCCAGGCAGATGATGCGCGCTTTTTTCTATCGGCAGAGGGCGCAGATGACCCGCAGGCGGAATTACTGGCTAACCTGCAGGGTTTTTTTGCTAGCCCGCAACTCAATCAACAGCAGCATGCGCAATGCCGGTTTCCGGCACGTCTGGCGTGGCTGGATCGGCGGCTGAAGTTTTCCCGGCACTTGCCCGAGGTGAACTGCGAGCTGTTCCAGCAATGGCAACAGCAGTGGCAGGCCAGCCAGATAACGTTGTTATTTCCCGGTATGTACCTGGCAAATCCGGCGTCGATGTTCGGTCATACCTTTATTCGTTTCGATCAGCCGGGGCGCAGTGCGCTGCTCAGCCCGACCCTGAGTTATGCCGCTGCCCATGATGAATCCGACTCCTTGCTGCTGTTTTCATTAAAAGGCATTTTCGGCGCCTATCCGGGGCGCTTTACCATGCAGCCCTATTATCAGACGCTGCGAGAGTACAGTGATATTGAACAGCGGGATATCTGGGAGTACCCACTGAATTTAACTGCGCAGGAAAGCGAGCAGCTGATTCGTCATCTATGGGAAGTGCGCGACATCAAGTTCGACTATTTTTTCTTTCGTGAAAACTGTGCATTTCGTTTACTGGCGCTGCTGGATGTGGCCCGTGAAGGTATCAATGTGAGCCTGAACTCCCATCCGCTGTATGCAATACCGGTGGATACGGTAAGGGATGTGCAGCAGGCGGGGTTGATTGCCTCACGTCATTACCGCCCCGCGAGACACAATAAGCTGTTGCAGATGTCACAGCAAATGAGCAAGGTGGCCAGACAATCCGCGCTGGATTTATCCAGAGGACAGATGCAGATTGATGAGCTGGCAAAACAGCTTGAGCCACAACAGCAGGCAGCGGCGCTGGAACTGGCGAGTGAATTACTCGCAGAAACCAACGTGTCCAGTGAGCGACAGATGCAGCTATTAGCTGCGCGCAGTCACCTGCCGGCGGACGTCAGTAGCAGCTTTGAATTCAGCGCCATTCCACCGGAAACTTCCCATGCCTCGGCGCGCTGGCAGATATCGATGGGCGAAGTCGCACAGCGACGGTTTTATGAAATCGGCCTGCGCCCCAGTTTTCATGATGATCTGGATCCGCCCGATGGTTTTGCCAGCGGTGTGTCGATCAGTGCACTGGATACGCGGCTGCGCTGGTATGAAGATAAACAGCAACTTGAATTTGAAAGTCTGGATATTTTCACCATGCGTTCACTGGTTCCGCTACAGCCCTGGGCCAGGCCGTTGTCGAGAAAAATTTCATTGCAGCTTAACCGGCAAACTGTAAATCAGCCTGTAAACAGGCAGTGGGCTTACTTGCTGCAGGCGCAGTATGGACTGGGCTATGCCCGACAACTGAAACCCGTTCTGCTATACGTGCTGTTAAATACACAGCTGGATTATTCAGGGTATCTGCAGCAAAACTATGCCTTGTATGCCGGTCTGGATACAGGCGCATTGATGACATTTAAATACCGGAATTTGAGTACTCAGTTACAATTGCAGTACCAGACATTTTATCAACTGGCTGGTCATCCGGGCGATGAGCAAGCTCTCCAGCTGGGTATGCAGTTTAATCTGACACAACAGCAGGCTGTGCGCTTTGAATATCAACAGCTTAAGCAGGCACAGCTTACCGATAACACAGTGAAGCTGAATTATCTGTATTATTTTTAGGGAAGCTCTGAATAATTCATCCATGAATTATCAGAGCAAAAACAAATCAAAATGCGATTTTGATTTGTTTTTCATTTCCAATAACTTACCAGTTATTAGAAATGGCGACACATCCTTGTGCCGCGGAATCTCTGAATTTTTCAGAGGTTCCTTAGCATGGCAGCCAGTAGAGGTTAAGCTGCAGGCCTATAACGGATGCTGTTTAAAATAGGTTGTTAGCTGCTGAAATACCTGCGGGCAATGTTTTTGCAAAATTTGCGGTGCGGTAAAAAAATATTCACAACAGACGGCAAAAAATTCCGCAGCATTGGTTACGGCGTAAGCGTTGATGTAGCTGTGCTGATGATGCTCTATGCGCTCGCTGAGTTTGTTGTAGGCATCAGTCAGTGCCTGGTTCCATTCGCTTGCTGGCATATTCGCGGGCAGCGGTGGCTGGCCATTGGCACGGCCGGAACCCATGTCCAGTTTGTGGGCAAATTCATGAATCACAATATTATGTCCGGGGCGAAGTGTGTAGCTATCATGCTGTACATCCTGCCAGGATAAAATCACCGGACCACGCCCCCAGGATTCACCGCTTAATCCCCGCCGCTCATGATGCACCAGGCCGATTTCATCCACCACATCGCGGCTGACAATAAAGGCGTTCGGATAGATAATAATTTCCAGCCAGCCATCAAAGGCGTTCAGACCAATATTAAGTATGGCGACACAGGCCTGTGCAGCAATGCAGATGCGCATCTCGTCGTTGACTACAAAATCATGGGCGCCGGTAAACACTTTCTTTTTAAGCAGCAATGTACAGAGTAATCGTAGCCGTGCTTTTTGTCGTGAGGACAGGGCGCATACAAGTGGCAGTTGTGAGGTAATGCGATGCCACTGGTTAAACGCAATGCCGTGTTTGCGCAGCGTACGGCGCACCAGATAACGTTGAATAATATTCATTGAAGCAGATGTGATTGCATGATCGTCACTCCAGCAGCGCGCGCAAATGTGCGCTGACACTGCGTCCCAGTGCGCTGAGTGCATAACCGCCTTCGAGGCTGGAAACTATACGTCCCTGTGAATGACGCCCGGCAGTCTGTTTTATTTCCGTGGTCAGCCAGGCATAGTCCGCTTCAGTGAGTTTGAGATTGGCCATATCATCTTCTATATGCCCGTCAAAACCGGCGGAAATTAAAATCAGTTCGGGTTTGAATTTATCCAGTGCGGGTAAACCATGGTCTCGCCAGGCGCTGCGAAACTGTGTGCCATCGCTGCCGGCACTCAAAGGCATAGTAATTATATTGTCGTTATCGGTTTCACTGCCGGTATTGGGATAAAACGGATGCTGGAAGCTGGAGCAGAGCAGCAGTTGCGGATCATGTTTGAAAATATCTTCGGTGCCATTGCCGTGGTGTACATCGAAATCAACAATCGCGACGCGTTCAAGTTGGTGCGCATGCAATGCATGGGCCGCACCTACGGCGATGTTATTAAAAATACAGAAGCCCATCGCTCTGTTGTGTTCCGCATGGTGGCCGGGTGGGCGCACATTACAGAAAGCGGTGCTGCTTTTTCCCGAGATCACCAGATCAACTCCGTGCACCACCGCACCGGCAGCGCGCAGCGCAGCGTTGAGTGATTGTGGTGTCATCGGAGTGTCCGGATCCAGCCAGATCTGAGCGTCTTGTGGCGCCTGATGAAAAATCTGTTGAATATAATCCTGATCATGCACGCGGCGCAGTTGCTCATTACTGGCCAGCGGTGCATCATGGTGCTGCAGTAGAAAGTCCAGGCCCGAGGCAATTAGCTGATCTGAAATGGCACTGATACGTGACGGGCATTCCGGGTGGTGTGGTCCCAGGTCGTATGCGCTGCAATCAGCGTGTGAAATGATGGCAAGTGTCATGGGCATCTGCTTTGCTCAGGCAGCTCAAATATTGTGGATCGACTGTGCGGGATCCGGAAGGTGACACATTATTAAAGACAGTTAACGGACATTTTTTATGAGTGCGCATTTTCTCGATCGTCTTTTTTCACCTAATGCCATCGCCGTGTTTGGTGCCAGCGAGAAAGCGGATTCAGTGGGTGGTCGTGTGTATGACAATTTGCGTCATTCGGGCTTCAGTTCTCCAGTCTATCCGCTTAACCCCAAATATAAAAGGCTGTATGGCAAGCGCTGTTATGCCTCCATGGATGCGATTAATAAGCCGGTGGATCTGGCGGTGATTGCCACGCCCGCAGCCAGCATAGCTGACATCATGCATGACTGTGGCCGGCACGGTGTGCGGATGGCGATTATTATCTCCACTGGCTTTAGTACGGGCGAAGCAAAGAGTGCTGCATTACTGAAAAAACTGCTGGGGATTGCGAGTCAGTATGGTATCCGTATTCTGGGGCCCAATTGTCTGGGGCTGATTCGTCCCGGAAAGGGTATAAATGCCACCTTCAGTAAAAACAGCGCACTGCCCGGACAGCTGGCGCTGCTGTCACAGTCCGGTGCGCTCTGCACCTCTATTCTTGACTGGGCCGGGGCCAGGCAAATCGGTTTTTCCGCGATTGTCTCACTGGGTGATTCGGCGGATATCGACTTTGGTGAGTTGCTGGATTACCTGGCGCAGGACAGTCAAACCCACAGCATTCTGCTGTATGTAGAAGGTATTCGTGATGCGCGGCGTTTTATGAGTGGCCTGCGCATTGCTGCACGCATGAAGCCGGTGGTGGTAATCAAGGCGGCGCGCCACGCTGCAGGTTCTCGTGCTGCAGTGACGCACACCGGCGCCATGGTGGGTGCCGATAATGTCTTTGATGCGGCACTGCAACGGGCGGGGGTGGTGCGCGCGATGACCATTGAGCAGTTATTCTCTGCGGCGGAATTACTCTCCACACCGCGTCGCGTCAAAGGCAAGCGGCTGGCGATTGTGACCAACGGTGGCGGACTGGGAGTGATGGCCACTGATCGGGCGGTGGATCTGGGGGTGGAGATTGCCAGCCTGTCGGAGGCAACCATCAATGAACTGAATCAGCATTTACCGCCACAATGGTCCCATGCCAATCCACTGGATCTGCTGGGGGATGCCGATGCGGAACGTTACCGCGTGGCCATCAAAAGCTGTTTACAGGACCCGCAGGTGGATGGCGTGCTGGTGATGCTGTCACCACAGGCCATGACCGATGCCGAGGCCTGTGCCCGGGCGGTGATTGATGCGCAGAAAACCGCCAGTAAACCGCTGCTGGCTTGCTGGATGGGCGAAACCCAGGTGGAAAGTGCCAACCAGTTATTTGCCCGGTATCATCTGCCCAGTTTTCCCAACCCGGAATCTTCAGTAGAGGCCTTTGCCTATCTCGCCAGTTTTCTGCATAACCAGCAGCTGTTGCTGCAGGTGCCGGGACCATTAACCAGCCGTAGCCAGCCGGATGTGGAAGGCGCGCGACTGATTATTGAAAGCGTGCTGGCAGAGAAACGTCAGCTGCTGGACATTACCGAGTCCAAGGCGGTGCTGCGAGCATTTGCAATTCCGGTGACACAGAGTATTGAATGTGGCTCCGCTAATGATGCGCTGGTGGCGGCCGAAACACTGGGCTTTCCGGTGGCGATGAAAATCCAGTCGGCGGATATTACGCATAAATCCGATGTGGGCGGGGTGCGTCTGAATATCGCCCATGCCAGTGGGGTGCGCAATACCTGGCTGGCGCTGATGGATGAGGTGCATAGTAAATATCCGCAGGCGAAGATTGATGGGGTGACCATCGAGTCAATGCATGCGGCAAGCCATGGCCGGGAGTTAATGATCGGGGTCATCAATGACCCGGTATTCGGCCCGGTGATCTCCTTTGGTGCGGGCGGTACTCAGGTGGAAGTGATGCGTGACTGTGCCATTGCGTTGCCACCGCTTAACCGTTTTCTGGCAGAGAAGCTGATCAGTCAGACCCGGGTTGCCAGCCTGCTGGGCGAATTCCGCAATATGCCAGCAGTGAATATGCCGGCACTGTTGCAGGTGTTGCGCCATGTGTCCGAAATGGTGTGTGAGCTACCGGAAATCAGTGAGCTTGATATCAACCCGCTGGTGGCGGATGAACATGGCGTGATGGTGCTGGATGCACGCATTGTGGTGAAGCATCCCGCGCCGTCGATGGACCGCTATGCACATATGGCGATTCATCCTTATCCATCTCATTTGCGCACCACCCATCAGCTGGCCGACGGCACCAATATCGTGATTCGTCCAATCCGCCCGGAAGATGCTGCGATCGAACAGAGTTTTGTGCGTGAGCTGTCGCCGCAGTCAAAGTATTTCCGTTTTATGCAGGGCATGAACGAACTGACACAGCAGATGCTGGTGCGCTTTACCCAGCTCGACTACAGCCGTGAGCTGGCGCTGATTGCAGTGCTGGAAGATGCCGAAGGAGAAACCGAACTGGGTGTGGCGCGCTATGTCATGAACCCGGATGGTGAAAGTTGTGAGTTTGCACTGGTGGTGGCGGACAAATGGCAGAACCGGGGAATCGGTTCGCGGCTGATGAATGTGCTGATGGATGCGGCAAAACAGCGCGGCCTGAAACTCATACAGGGCGAGATTCTGGCCAGCAACAGCAATATGCTCAAGCTCACCGAGTCACTGGGGTTTTCGTTGCAGGCCAGTGAAGAGGATGCAGGCATTAAACTGGCAGATAAGGTTTTATAACCACGGCTGTATCTTGCCGGCTAAATACACCATGCGGTTTTCCAAGCCGCCCAATTATTACACGAACGCGGGTTAACTCATCAGACGCTGACTAACGCAGTGCCTGATTAAATCACTGCAGTGATTTTTTAATTCGCTGATAACCTTCGCGCACATCATCGGCCAGGTGTTTGAATGTGTCGGCCGCATCCTCGGCGGAGTCCTTGCTTAAGGATGCCAGTTTATTGCGCAGTTTTTCCCGTTGCTGCTCCAGCTTGTCCCATTCCTCTCGGGCTTCCATATTGAGCAGGTGCAGCTGTACCCTCAGCTGATCCCGGTCGGTTTCCAGTTGCTGATAGAGTTTTTCGGATGTCTGGATAATTTGCTGTGTGAGGCTCATGTCATTTAACTCCTTTGCTGATCATATGTAGATGAACTGATCAGCGAATGGAACTGAAAGGCTCGACGCAGGCGCTGCGCCTGCGTCGGTCAGATCAGTTACAAGTATAGCACCGGCAGGTGCCGATAAGAGTGGTGACAGGCGTAAATGTGGTGCCGATTATCGGTTTTGTGAAGGTCTAAAAGGTACGTTGATCCCAGCCCCACATATGCCGTGCGGGACTGCTGAATTCAATATAGATGCGCTGGCTGCTGATGCCGGTCTGTTCATTGATGAAACTGCACAGGCGACTGGAAAAGTCCGCGGTGCTGTTTTCCGGCAGGCCCAGACTTTTTAATTGCAGCAGTGCGCAGGGGCTTTCGTCGCCGCCGAAGATCAGGCATTGATTATCTTCTATCTGTACCATCACATAGCTCTCCGGCTTACCCAGTATATTGGCCACTGTGAGCGAGGCACTCTTTGCCAGCGCCAGTTTGTCGTCGATGTGAATATTGGTGTTGAGTGTGAGTAATGGCATAGGCTTTAATAACAGTATTTTTTAATCAGATCTCGGGCCTGCTTCATCTGTGCTTCTTTTTGCTGTTGCGACAGATAGGTGTAATTACCCTCGGCATCCTTGCTGCGAATGCGGCCGATCGACTCCATGGTGGCAAGGCTTTTTCTGGCTCTGGCACAGGCTTCGAGTCGCTGTTTTTTCTCGGCAGCGGTCTCAGGTTTTTTTTCTTCCTGTCTGGCCGCTTCCTCTGCTGGTTTTTGTTCAGCATCCTGCGCGGCTTCTTCAGATTTTACGGTGTCCTTTGCGTCACTGCGAAAGGTTGTGGTCGGTTCCTGTTGTATGTCCAGCTTTTCCGCGGTGACATCGCTGGGACGTTGTTGTCCGTAATGCACAGTGCCTTCCGAGTCCACCCATTTATAAATTGCTGCGTTGCTTTCTGCGATAAACAGTAGTGGCAGTATAAGCATGCCCAGAAGGGTGTTTTTTATAGAGTATAAGTTTTTGCTAATATTCATTTGTATCTGCTTGTTGTAGGTCTTATTGATTGATTCTATAGTACATTTTAAACTTTGTGTGAGTGCTGTTGCACAGCTTTACCGATTCAAAAGATAAATGGCAACATAATGTTTGCATATGGGGTAAGGATTGGTACTATTAGGCCTCTTTAGGGTTCGTATAAGAAAATGTTATGGCAGATAGAAGACTCAAGGTATTTCACACGGTCGCCAAACTATTGAACTTTACCAAGGCAGCGGATGCCCTGCATATGACTCAACCGGCGGTGACCTTTCAAATCCGCCAACTGGAAGAATACTTCAATACACGACTGTTCGATAGAACGCATAACAGAGTCAGCTTGACTGAAGCCGGCATGCGCGTGTACGGGTTTGCTGACCGGATATTTGAACTATACGACGAAATGGAGCACTCCATTCGTGAAATGACCGGTGATGTCAGTGGCATGGTCACGCTCGGTGCCAGTACTACCATCGCCGAATACATGTTGCCCTTTTTGCTGGGTGATTTCAAAAGCAAGAACCCCGATGTGAATATCCGCCTCAAGGTATCCAACACCGATGGCATCGTCTCGATGGTGGAAAATAACATCATTGATCTGGGCATCGTTGAGGCCTCGGTGAGTAATAAGAACCTGCAGGTGGATGTGTGCCGTATGGATCAGCTGGTGGCAATTATGCCGCCGCAGCATGAACTGGCTTCGTTTGACACATTAACACCGCAGCAACTTGCCTCCTATCCGTTTATCTGTCGTGAGGAAGGTTCAGGCACCCGCGAGGTAATCGCCGAATACCTGCAGCTGATTAATGCCGAGCCCAATGTCTGTCTGGAGCTGGGTAGCCCGGAATCGATCAAGAGCGCGGTCGAGGCGGGCATGGGTATTTCGATTATGTCCTGCTCGACGGTACAGAAAGAGCTCAAACTGAATACGCTGGTGGCGATTCCGCTGGAACCGGCATTGCAGCGCCCATTCTCGTTTGTGCATCAGCGCCATAAATTCAAGGCGCGTGCCATGGAAGAGCTGCTGGAATTTGCCAAGCAGTATTGCGAAACCCATCCGGAATAAGCGATTCTCATAACAGATCGTTGATTGCGCAGGCAGACTGAGTCAACGACTGCCTGCTGTTTCAGCGATTTGAAGCAGGTTATAATTCCTGCCATAGCGATCAATCTCTGTCATATCAGACTTCAAAATCACAGGAGCCTATGGTGAAACCCAGTGCAAAACAGCTCACGGATATCTTCGAGTACCTGCCGGAGCAGGATCGAAAAACACTGTGTGAGTTTGCCGAATTTCTTAAATCCAGGGCACCCGAGCCGGAGCCGAAAATCCGTGAACCACTGGATATTCCTCGCCCGGAGGAAGAAAGCGTGGTGGCCGCGATTCGCCGTCTGAAGCAAACCTATCCGATGCTGCCGCAGAAGGCGTTGTTGAATGAAACCTCAACCCATATGATGGCGCACATGATGCAGGGCAAACCGGCGATGGATGTGATCGATGAGCTGGAACAGCTGTTTGCAGAAAAATTTGAACAATTGATGGGTAAAAGCGATTGATAGACGTTTTACGCAACTGGTACCGGCGTCACTTTTCAGACCCGCAGGCGGTGATTCTCGCCTTTATGCTGATTTTCGGCTTTATGCTGATTATGTTTATGGGCCAGGTGCTCACCCCGGTGATCGCCGCGATTGTGATTGCCTATGTATTACAGGGCGCGGTTAAAAAACTGACCTGGCTGGGTATTCCCCATGTGCTGTCGGTGAGTCTGGTGGTACTGGGTTTTGTGGTGTTGCTGATGGTGTTTTTTCTGGGGCTGTCGCCCTTGCTGACCAAACAGCTCAGTCAGCTTTTTGCGGAAATGCCGGTGATGCTGGGTAAATGGCAGAACCTGTTAATGAGCCTGCCGCAAAACTATCCATTTATTTCTGAGGCGCAAATCCGTGAAATTGTCATGCACATCAATAATGAGCTGGCCACGGTAGGGCAGATGGTGTTATCCAGGTCACTGGCTTCGGTGATTAATCTGTTTACGCTACTGGTGTATATCGTGGTGGTGCCGTTGCTGGTGTTTTTCTTTCTTAAAGATGCCGAACGTATCACTCACTGGATCGGCCGTTTTCTGCCCAGCAGTGAAGGTCTGGCCGGTCAGGTGTGGAAAGACGTGGACAGCAAGATCGGTAGCTATATCCGTGGCAAGCTGATTGAAATAGCCATAGTCGCACTGGTAACCTTTATACCGCTGAAAGTACTGGGCCTGCAGTATGCGGCATTACTCAGTCTGCTGGTGGGCTTGTCAGTGATTATTCCCTATGTGGGAGCGATTGCGGTCACTATTCCGGTGGCGTTGATTGCCTATTTCCAGTTCGGCCCCGGTGCGGAATTTATCTATATTATCTTCGCCTACGGAATCGTACAGTTTCTGGATGGTAATGTGCTGGTACCGCTGCTGTTTTCCGAAGTAGTGAATATGCACCCGGCAGCGATTATTGTGGCGGTACTGGTATTCGGTGGTTTGTGGGGTGTGTGGGGTGTGTTCTTTGCGATTCCGCTGGCAACCCTGATTCAGGCGGTGATCAATGCCTGGCCAACGGTGCAGACTGAAATACCGGACAGCTGATTTTTTCTGCCTGAATTAGCAGGCGCGACAACAGCGTAAGCTAATGGTGTTTCTGGTAATGTTTTTTGCGACGCATTTTTAATTTGCGCGACCACCGTATCCAGAGACCGCTGACCCCCAGAAACATCATAATAATGGCACTGGCATCCATTATATAAACACCCCATTTCGGGTGGAATAAGCGCCCCGAATGCAGGTCAGTATCAATCGTTCCAGATTCAATCCCTTGTCGCGATAGGCGAGCTCAAGCTGTTCAAGTTGCTCGCCTTCAATGTCTTCGGTGCCTGATCAGTGCGTCGCCTGCAAAGTGAATGCTGTCGGTAAAGTCATGGCCAAATTCCAGTACAAAGCGATGGAAGTCGATTTCCTTTTTATCCGCTGTATCGAAGCTGAGGTTGTGGCGCGTTCGTCATAGCCGCTGTTTGTGGTTTCCATGGACTGTGCTGGAAAATACAGCCAGGGCCACAAGTGCAGGGTGCCTGGCAGCGGTCTGGAAAATCGCATGAAAAATCTTCGAATAGTTTTAGCCAGCTTCGTTGGCTGGCGGTTCAATGTGTAAGAAAGCAGGGATTATATAATCCAAATGCAAGCGATTCTCATATAGATTAATAATAAATTTAATCATCACATCCGCGATCTAGCACATCAGTTGTCAGGAGAGCTCGACGCGGGTGCAGCAAAACCATCACAATCTATTGATAATTTTTAGAAAACGACCCGGCAGCTGTTAGACTTGTTAGCAATCACACACGACTATTTACTATGCAATTGAAAAAAAGTGGCTCTGAACCATTTAACCGACGCCATGTGGCACTGCGGATAACTCTGGTTTACTGTATTTTTGGTATCGTCTGGATTCTCTTTAGCGACTGGCTGGTGCGCCTGATCTCGCTGGATGCAGATATGTTGCACAGCCTGCAAAATATAAAGGGCACCCTGTATGTGCTGCTGTCGGCGGCGCTCATTTATCTACTGATTCGCCATGAAAATCGTAATACACAGCAGGCCGCGCGTGAGCTGCTGGCTGAGCGAGAGCGGCTTAGCGGCATACTGGAAGGTACCCGGGTGGGTACCTGGGAGTGGCATGTGCCGGATGGTTCGACATTTTTTAATGAGCGCTGGGCGGAAATGCTCGGTTACCAGTTACAGGAACTACAACCCGCCACTTTCAAAACCTGGGAATCTCTTACCCACCCCGATGATCTAGCCGTGGCGGAAGCCGCTCTGGCGAGGCATTTTAGTGGCGAGGACGAATACTATGATGTGGAAATTCGCATGCAGCATAAGGATGGGCACTGGCTGTGGGTACATGATCGGGGTCGCCTGGTGGAGCGCACCGACGATGGAGAGCCGTTACGCATGTCGGGCACCCATGCGGATATCAGTCACCGTAAACACAATGAAGCAGAAATTGAGCAGGCCAATCGGCTTTATCTTACCCTGAGTGAAACCAATCAGGCGATTGTCCGCTTTCCGCAACCGGAGCGTCTGTTTCAGGAAGTTTGCAGTATAGCAATTGAATATGGTGGCTTTCGCCTGGCCTGGATTGGCACCCCCGACCCTGAGGGCTGGTTACAGGTGGCGGCAGCCAGTGGCCAGACAGATTATTTGCAGGATATAAAAGTGTCTGTGAATGCCAGTAACCCGCAAGGGGACGGTCCCAGCGGTCGTGCTTATCGAGATGCACGACAGCAGATCAACAACAATTATCAATTCAACCCATCAGTAAAAAGCTGGCTTGAGCAGGCACAGGGTGCGGGATTCGGTTCATCCGCAGCGTTTCCACTGATCTGTGATGGTGAAGTATTTGGTGTACTCAATATCTATATTGATAAAGTTAATTTTTTCAAGGAACGTGAAATCCGTCTGCTCAACGAGATGGCTGCAGATATTGGCTACGGGGTAAAAATCGAGCATCAACGCAGACAGCAATTGCGCAGTGAAGCACGCTATCATGCGATTGCTGATGGTGTATCCGATGCGATTGTGCTGGTCGGACCTGAGCGTATTATTGAATGGATTAACCCGGCCTTTACACAGATATTCGGGTATCAGATGCAAGACCTGTTGGGCCGTGAGACACGTGTTATTTACGCTGATGAAAAAGACTATGAGCAACAGGGTGAAGAGCATTACCACCAGCAGGCCGATGCACAGAGTGAAAGTTATGAGATGAAGTACCGCAAAAAATGCGGTGAAGTTTTTGTCGGTGAAACCCTGGGCACGCCGTTGAAAACTGCAGAGGGTGAGTTACTGGGTTATGCCGCTGTAATTCGAGATATCACCGAGCGTCGGCACACGGAAGACCAGTTGCGTATAGCCGCAGCCGCGTTTGAGGTTGATAATGGCATAATGATTGCCGATGATTCACTGCGGATTGAAAAGGTGAACCGTGCATTCACACGTATCACCGGTTATTCTTCCGATGAGGCGGTAGGTAGAAAACCGGATTTATTACAGTCCGGTCGTCATAGTAAACGCTTCTATCAGCAGATGTGGCAAAGCATCAAAGCGCAGGGCTACTGGCAGGGAGAAATCTGGAATCGTAAAAAAGACGGCGAAATTTATCCGCAGTGGCTCACCATCAGCGTGGTTCATAATGACAAGGGTGACCTGACCCACTATATTGCTGCCTTTACCGATATATCAGAACGCAAAGCGGCGGAAAAACGCATTCACATGCTGGCCTTTTATGATCCACTGACCCAGCTGGCGAATCGTCGTCTGTTTTATGATCGTGTTGAACATGCACGGGTTGCCAGTGATCGCAGTCAGGAATGCGGCGCCATATTAATGCTCGACCTGGACCATTTTAAATTGCTGAACGACAGCCAGGGACATCAGGCGGGTGACCAGTTATTGATTGAAGTAGGGCACCGCATTAAACAGCATGTGCGAGATTCCGATACGGTATCCCGCCTGGGCGGCGATGAGTTTGTGGTGCTGCTGGAAAGCCTGTCGACAGATAAGGATATGGCGGCGGGTTACGTTAATGAAGTGGCGGAAAAAATTCATCAGTCACTGATCCAGCCCTATGATCTTGTTGAAGTAAAAAATTATCGTATTACACCCAGTATCGGCGTCACCCTGTTTCAGGGGCAGGATGCCAGAGTAGAAGACCTGCTCAAACAGGCGGATGTGGCACTTTACGAAGCTAAATCGGCAGGACGCAATACGATTCGTTTCTTTAATCCCGATATGCAGGATAAGGTTGATCTGCGTGCCAGCATGGAGGCTTCACTCGGCCGGGCATTGATGCAAGATGAATTTCAGTTGTACTACCAGCCACAGATCAGTGCACAGGGCTATCTGATTGGTGCTGAGGTGTTGCTGCGCTGGTTTACGAATGAGGGTGAGATGGTGTCACCCGCAGAATTTATCCCACTGTCGGAAGATACCGGGCTGATTGTGCCGATAGGCTACTGGGTGATCGAAATCGCCTGTAAACAGCTGCATAAATGGCAGCAACAGTTACCAGCGCGTGAATTGAGCCTGTCAATTAATGTCAGTGCACGACAGTTTCATCAGCACGATTTCGTTTCCCGCTTTAAGGAAATCATTGAAAAGTGTGGCGCTAGTCCACAGGGTCTGAAACTGGAATTAACCGAGTCGGTTGTGCTGAATGATGTCGGCAGTGTTATCGAAAAAATTGAAGAGCTGAAGCGCCTTGGGCTTGGCTTTTCGATGGATGATTTTGGTACCGGTTATTCATCTTTGTCATACCTTAAACGTCTGCCGCTGGATCAGCTGAAAATCGATACATCATTCGTGCGAGATCTCGTCAGTTCGGAAAATGATCTGGCCATTGTGCGCGCAATTATCGCTATGGGCCATTCTCTGAATTTGCATGTGATTGCTGAAGGCGTGGAAACCGAAGCGCAGAAAAAACAGCTCGAGTATTATGAGTGTGATGCTTATCAGGGCTATTTATATGCTCGACCGATGAACTTACAGGATTTTGAAGCTGAGTTTATTAACAGTGAGCGCTGGCATCAATGAATATGTTAGTCATTAGTCATTAGTCATTAGTCAGGTCAGAGACCAATGACCAATGACCAATGACCAAGGACTATCGACGCTTGTTTTGAAGAATGGCGCAATCGGAGTTATTCAGGTTTATATTGTTTTGCAGCGGCCAGTACTTCATCAACATGGCCTTTTACTTTTACGCCGCGCCGTCCTTGCGTGTGGAGATGACACGCAGATAGAGCGTGGCGTTAGCCACACAGATTGGAAGAATGGCGCAATCGGAGTTATTCAGGTTTATATTGTTTTGCAGCGGCCAGTACTTCATCAACATGGCCTTTTACTTTTACGCCGCGCCGTCCTTGCGTGTGGAGATGACACGCAGATAGAGCGTGGCGTTAGCCACACAGATTGGAAGAATGGCGCAATCGGAGTTATTCAGGTTTATATTGTTTTGCAGCGGCCAGTACTTCATCAACATGGCCTTTTACTTTTACGCCGCGCCATTCTTCCCTCAACACCCCCTTGAAATCAATCAAAAAACTACTGCGCTCTATGCCCATGTATTCGCGACCGTAGTTTTTTTTCAGTTTAATCACATCAAATAGTTTGCACAGTTCCTCATCCGGGTCGGAAATCAGTTCAAACGGGAATTCATGTTTGGCCTTGAAATTGGTGTGTACCTTGATCGAATCGCGGGATACGCCAAGCACAACCGTTTTGGCTCGCTTGAATTTGCTGTAGTTGTCGCGGAAATCCTGGCCTTCCTGGGTGCAGCCGGGGGTGTTGTCCTTGGGGTAAAAATAAATCACCAGATTACGGTCTTTAAAATCTTTCAGGCTGATTTTCTGTCCTTCAGGCTGTTTGCCAGTGGCCATTGCGCTGAAGGCGGGGACTTTCTTGTTAATACTAACGGGCATAATCGGTTCTCTTCTGTATTTAATTGTGTGCTTAATAAGTTCTTTGTGTCCGGTTTATTGCGGGCTGAAACTCACGTCCATGCTCATTTCATCACACAGCTTGCTGAATTCATCCTCGATTTGTGTGATGTTTTTATCCGCCGGAATATCCACCTGCATCGACACGGTGAACATCGGTGTGCCGGTGTGCGCGGCATGCTGCCAGTCGGTCTGCATATTGACGATATTAATCTGCTGCTGTGACAGGTAGTGTGCCAGTCTGTGCACAATGCCGGGGTTATCCATGCCTTCAACGTGGATTTTATAGTGTTGTTGTCTGTCGCTACGACGGCTGCTGGTGGCTTTGATCAGCAGGCTCAGATTAAGTGACTGCTCAAGCGTCTGTTTGCGCGCATTGAATTTGTCATGTGCCGCCTGATCGCCGCTCACCAGAATAATCATCGCAAACTCACCGCCCAGAATGCTCATGCGACTGTCTTCGATATTCAGGCTGGCATCCAGCAGCGCTTCGGTTAATTCATTAACAATGCCGGGGCGGTCGGCGCCGATGGCGGTAATTGCGAGGGATTGCGTCATATTTGTCTCTTTTTCAGTCCTGTTGAGCGTCAGGATTAATAGTAATGCATCACTCGCTGAAAGCAATATGATCGGCGCAAATCACTGTTTGGCTTGTAAATATGGGCCTCGCAAAGTACTATTCCGGCTTGATTAAAGCGTGCCCTGGCCTTTGCTGCGGGCCGCATCCTGTGAGACAACGACAAAGGCATCACACATGTTTCGTGGCAGTATGGTTGCATTGGTAACACCCATGCATCTGGATGGATCAGTTGATTTCGACAGCCTGAGCAAGCTGGTTGAGTGGCACATAGACAGCGGCACAGCGGCGATTGTCTCTATGGGTACAACCGGCGAATCCGCAACCCTGGATGAAGACGAGCATTGTGAAGTGATTCGCCGCACGGTAGAGATGGCGGATAATCGAATTCCGGTGATCGCCGGTACCGGTGCCAACTCGACTACCGAAGCCATTAGCCTGACCCGTTGCGCGATGCAGGCCGGTGCCGATGCCTGTCTGCTGGTTACACCTTATTACAACAAGCCTACGCAGGAAGGTCTGTATCAGCACCATAAACTGATTGCCGAGACGGTGCCCGTTCCACAGATACTGTATAATGTGCCCGGGCGTACTGCCTGCGATATGTTGCCCCCAACCGTGGCCCGTCTGTCGAGCATTTCCAATATCATCGGGGTCAAGGAAGCCACTGGTGAACTGTCGCGCCTGAGTGAGATTCGACAGCTGTGTGGTGAAAATTTTGACATCTACTCCGGTGACGATGAAACCGGGCTGGAGTTTCTGCTGCAGGGTGGCAACGGGGTGATTTCGGTCACCAATAATGTGGTGCCCGGGGAAATGGCGGAGATGTGTGCTGCGGCACTGGCGGCAGACCGTGACACGGCGGAGCGAATTAATCAGCCGTTAATGGGTCTACATAGCAAGTTATTTGTCGAGGCTAACCCAATACCGGTTAAGTGGGTGCTGGCAGAAATGGGTAAAATCCCCGCCGGTATTCGCCTGCCTTTGACACCCTTATCCGAGCAATATCATGAAACACTGCGTGAGGCGATGCGCCAGGCCGGTGTGCTTTAACTCAGGAAACTATGCGACTATTTAACTGTACTTTACCCTTGTCGATGTTTGCACTGGCAGCATCCGTGTTTGTTATCAATGGCTGCAGCAGTAATGGTGAGGAGCGCCCAGAATACCTGGATGCCGCCACAACCACACAGCTCGAAATACCTCCCAGGTTAACCCAGCCTGATACTCAGGGCGCACTGCGTCTGCCGCAGCCTTCGGAGAAAGCACTGGCGGCGGCAAACGGTAAAAACGCCGAAGCACTGGCGCCCACGTTTGAAGGCATCGAATTGAAGCATGCCGAACAACTCTACTGGCTGGAAATTGATTATCCGCTGGCACAGGTGTGGGCATCGCTGCGTGAGTTTCTGGCGGCCGAAGGCATAGACGTGCAGCGGGCAGACAGGGCGCTGGGCTTTGTGGATACCGTGTGGATGAATGAGTACCCGGTAAGCTACGGTGAAGAAGATTCGGGTAAAAGCTGGTTTGCCGGATTCTCACCGGATTACAGGGACAAGTTCAGATTGCGGGTTGAGGCCATCAATGAGCAGCAGACCCGGTTGTTTGTGAGCCACCGTGGCCTGCAGGTCATGGTCGTTAATGAAGGAACCAAATGGGTGCAGCGCGAGTCAGAAGCGATTCTTGAGCGCGAACTGATGTATCGCTATGCGCTCTATGCCGGTGCCACCCGGGTACAGGCCACCGAGTTGCTGGCGGATTATCAGAGCTACCAGCCCAGAGTAAAAGAGAATACAGATAACCCGGCGCGTTTTGAAGTGAAGGGCAGTGCTGATATCGTCTGGCTGCGTCTGCGCACGGCGATGGATCGGCTGGGTGTAGATATTGTTGAAATGGACAATGAAAGCCGCAGCCTGCTGCTCTCGGTGGGCATTATCTCGCCGGCACAAGCGGCAAAACAGGAATCCGGCAGCTGGTTCAGTGGCCTGTTTGGCAAGGATGTGCAGGTTGAGGAACAGTACGACTTTGAGGACACCCGTCAGCAGGAGCAGCAGGAAGAAAAAGCACAGGCCGACACAGCTGAGCGCCTGCAGATGCGGGTACAACAGCAGGCGGGTGAATATGCCAGCACCATTATTGTTTCCTACGCCGGTTCATCCGAACCGTTGAGCGGTGATGCACTGGATTTTCGCAACGCACTGATTAATCAGTTGAGATGAGTTGACGAGGCTGACGAGCGGTTTTTCACGGTTCTTGTGAATGCCACGGTTTATTGCAAGGCAAATGCAATTAAACATCAATTATCATTGAAGTGTCCTATAAGGCGGTTGATTACTCCTGTTCTAATGTACTGCCAGCAGCATTCAGGGCGGGCTTTAACTTATAAATAAGCCTGCATATGCAGGCAGATATTCCTTAAATTAAATCAGCGTAACTATTTTTAGCCTATTGAATCACTGGATGGCTGTGCCTGTCGAACAGCCTCTATCCTTAAGAGGTGATCAAGATGAATAAATTCATATACAGCCTGGTGCTGTTTTTAGTTGCGCCGCTGGTTACGCCAGTGGCCATGGCGGATAAGTATTTTATCGCTTTACCGCGGATCAGATCATTGATGACGTGTATGTAATTCATCGGCCGCTGGAATACCCCGGTGTGCATAACCGAGGCTTTATGAATAATCCGGCTTTTATCGTCACCGACAAAAGTGTGGTAGTGGTTGATCCGGACTCAACCGAGAAAAGCGGCGAAATGTTACTAAAACAGATTGCCAGAGTGACCGATAAACCGGTGTGCCATGTTTTTAATACCCAAGTGCACGGCGACCACTGGCTGGCCAATGATGCGATTGTACAGCGCTTTTCCGAGTGAAAATTATTGCCGATTCCCACATGATTAAAAAGCCAGAGCGGGCGCAGCAGAGACCCGGTTGAATCGCATGATCAAGCTCACCGACGGTATCGCCAAAGGCACCGAAATTGCCTGCCCCGCTAATGAAGCCGCAGATGGTCAAACCCTTTAGCTGGCAGGTCGAACTTTCTGGATTTATTCAGTGGGTACAGCGCATAGCGGTACCGATATTATGATTGAATATATAGAGGGCGATACATTATTTGCCGGGATAACGTCGCCTGCCAACGCATTATAGGTATGCATGATGCTAGGGAAGCTCTGAATAATTCATCCATGAATTATCAGAGCAAAAATAATCAAAATGCGATTTTGATTATTTTTCATTTTCAATAACTTAGCAGTTATTGAAAATGGCGACACATCCTTGTGCCGCGGAACCTCTGAGTTTTTCAGAGCTTCCCTAGTTTCCGTGACAATATCAAGGCTGTAGAAAAAGCCAGATCGCTGGAATTAAAACATTATGTGCCAGGCCATGGCCCTGCCGGAGGCATTGGCATTGTTGATATGCAGTATGAGTGCCTTAATACACTGTATCAGCAGCTTAGCGCCTATTGTTCTGAAGGTCTGCAGGATTTTGAAATGAAACCGAAACCGAAACAGGCGCTGGCCAGATTCGAGGACTGGAATGGTTTTGAGGACGAGCTGGGCAAGCACATCAGCCTGGCAATACTGGAAGTTGAAAAGTCGATGCTTGAATAAGTTAGTGAATGAATGAGTCCGCCAATGTGCGCACTAAAGTGCAGGAGCACTTTGAATGTGCGAATGCACGGCCCGAAGGGTGGAGCACAGGATGTGCGGAATAAATGACAGCTTCTGCGCATCCATGCGCTCGCTGAATTAGTGCATCCATGCACGTCAACGCAAATGTATAGATGTTGTGGTCTTGTGGCGTTGTCGTCTGCAGTGATGCAGTAACGCCAGGGGGCTGCTTCTGTGCCAATTATTCTGTATCAATAAAAAAGGGGCGGTTGTACCGCCCCTTTTTTATTTTACGTTTTATTTTATGTGTTCCGCTGCTGAGAAACTTATGCGCGTTTGTCGTGCTCAATCAGTGCATAGGCAGAATGATTGTGTATGGATTCGAAGTTTTCCGATTCCAGTACATAGGACAGTACCCGCGCATCATCATTGAGGCGTGCCGCGACATCACGCACCATGTCTTCCACAAATTTCGGGTTGTCGTAGGCGCGTTCGGTAACGTGCTTTTCATCCGGTCGTTTAAGTAAACCATAGAGTTCACAGGACGCTTCCTGTTCCACAATATCAATAATGTCTTCGATCCAGATAAAGTCTTCGGTTTTTACATTTACCGTGACATGTGAGCGCTGGTTGTGCGCGCCGTATTCAGAAATTTTCTTCGAGCAGGGACACAGGCTGGTAACCGGTACCACCACTTTTACCGAGACGGTGTTTTTGCCGTTAACGCGCTCGCCATAAAATGTTACCTCATAATCGAGCAGGCTTTTTACGCCGGAAATCGGCGCCGCCTTGTTGACGAAATAGGTAAAGTTCATTTCGATATGGCCATTTTTCGCATCCAGTCGCTCAGTCATTTCGCTGAGCATGGTGCGTAATGACTGCACCGTAATTTCGTGTTCATGGCTGTTCAGGATTTCCACAAAACGCGACATATGCGTGCCCTTGAAATGGTGGGGCAGGTCGACATACATATTAAAATTTGCCACGGTGTGCTGCACCTGACCGGAGCGATCTTTTACCTGCACCGGATGACGAATATCCTTGATACCGACTTTGTTAATGGCAATTTTGCGTTTGTCCTGACTGCTTTGAACATCAGGGATTGCAGTGGTATCAGTCATCTAATTGTTCTCTTCGCTATAGCGCACACAGGCACGTTCGGTTTCCCACAGAGTGAGGCAGCTGACGCGCAGCGTGTCGGTGTTAAGTTTTTTTGCGACTTGCTGATAAATCCAGGCAGCCATATTCTCGGCGGTTGGATTAATCTCGGTGAAGGGCTCTATTTCGTTGAGATAGCGGTGGTCTAACTGGTCGCAAACGTCGTTAGTGGCTTTTTTCATGGCTTTAAAATCGACAGCCATACCGACTTTGTCCAGTTGGGATGCTTCAAGTTCCAGCTCAACTTTCCAGTTATGCCCATGCATACGGCTACAGGCCCCCGGATAATCTCTCAGGGTATGTGCAGATGCAAAGTCGGTAACGATTTTCAGGGTGTATTTGGCAGCCATATCAACTCAGGGGGGTGTGTAGGTGAACGCGGGCTATTTGCTCGCCGAGGCTGACTCGATGTGCTAAGTCAGCGCCCTTGTACCTGTAACCCATAAATAACCAGTAAAAAATTACCAGGTAAAATCGTAGGATTTTAACCGTTACGCATTTCACAGGCAAGCTTATGATAAGTCGCTAAGCCTGTGAATAAAATAGAGTATTTGTGGGGGATAAGCGTTTTAGTTGCGCAGCAGGTCTTCCTGGCCAAGCGGGTGGGCGGCTATAGCGCGGAGTATACCCTGGGTATCCAGCCCGCACTCGGCGAGTAATTCGCTGGTGGTGCCATGTTCGATAAAGCGATCCGGCAGGCCCAGGTTGATAATGGGTGTGGCAAAGTCATTGGCCTGCAGCCATTCATTCACTGCACTGCCAGCCCCGCCGGCGACTACATTTTCTTCAATGCTGAGCAGCAGGTCGTGGCTGGCGGCAATCTTCTGCAGCATCTTGCTGTCCAGGGGTTTGACAAAGCGCATATTAATCACGCTGGCATCAATCTGCTCGGCGGCATCCAGCGCTGGCTGCAACATGCTACCAAACGCCAGAATGGCAATTTTATGTCCGTGGCGACACAGCTGCGCTTCGCCGACGGGCAGTGGCTCAAGGCCCGGTTTCATAGTAACCCCCGGCCCCTGTCCGCGAGGGTAGCGCACTGCAGCCGGCCCATCGTGTAAAAAGCCGGTGCTGAGCATCTGCCGACATTCGTTTTCATCAGCCGGTGTCATGACCAGCATATTGGGCACACAGCGCAGATAACTTAAGTCCAGATTGCCCGCATGGGTGGGGCCGTCGGCACCCACCAGCCCGGCCCGGTCGATGGCAAACAGCACCGGCAGTTTCTGGATCGCCACATCGTGTATCAGCTGGTCATAGGCGCGTTGCAGGAAGGTGGAATAAATCGCCACCACCGGTTTGATACCTTCACAGGCCATGCCTGCGGCCAGGGTGACGGCATGCTGCTCGGCGATGCCCACATCGTGATAACGTGCCGCAAAGCGTTGAGAGAACTCCACCAGGCCAGAACCTTCGCGCATCGCCGGGGTAATCGCCACCAGTCGCTCATCAGCCGCGGCCATGTCGCAGACCCAGTCGGAAAAGATTTGCGTATAGGTGGGTTTGCCGGAGGCGGTGTCCAGCTTGTTGCCGGTTTCCGGATCGAAACTGCCTACGCCATGATACAGGCAGGGGTTATCTTCCGCCGGCTTAAAACCCTTGCCCTTGCGCGTGACCACATGCAGCAGGCACGGCCCGGTCTGGTTACGCAGGTTGCGCAGCATGGTCACCAGCGTAGGAATATCGTGGCCATCCACCGGGCCGTAATAATGAAAACCCAGTTCTTCAAACAGGGTGCCGGGCATCACCATGCCCTTAACATGTTCCTCGGTGCGCTGTGCCAGATCCCACATGGAGAGTTTTTCCAGTACCCGCTTGGAACCGCTGCGCATGGAGGAGTACATTTTACCCGACATGATTTTTGACAGGTGCCTGGATAGCGCCCCCACATTGGGTGAAATCGACATTTCATTGTCATTCAGCACCACCAGTACATCGGCATCGGTGTCACCACCGTGGTTCAGTGCCTCGAACGCCATGCCCGCGGTCATGGCGCCATCGCCAATAATCGCCACGGTTTTCTGCTCGCGCTGTTGCAGTCGGGCCGCCATGCTCATGCCCAGCGCGGCGCTGATTGAGGTGCTGGAGTGGCCTACGCCAAAACTGTCATAAGGGCTTTCCTCTCGCCTGGGGAAGCCCGACAGGCCATTGTGCTGGCGAATGCTGGACATCTGCTCGCGTCGCCCGGTAAGGATCTTGTGTGGATAGGACTGATGCCCCACGTCCCACACCAGCTTGTCCTGCGGCGTGTTATACACATAATGCAGTGCCAGGGTGAGTTCCACGGTGCCCAGCCCGGCGGACAGGTGGCCGCCGGTTTGTGCCACCGACTCAATCACAAACTGGCGCAACTCGCTGGCGAGTGCATTCAGCTGGCTTTCTGCCAGTGCGCGTACATCGTCCGGCGAGTCGATTGACTCGAGTAAGGGAAACTGGGAATTGGTTGGGTTCGTCATCAGGTGTTCAGTGTATCAGCTCAGTGCCCGCGCTCAATAATATAGGCCGACAGCTGGCGCAATATGTCGGCAGAATCATCAAAAATCTGCAGTGCTTCGAGCGCACGCTGGTGCAGCTCGCGGGCACGTTGCTGAGCCCCTTCCAGTCCCAGCAGGGACGGGTAGGTGGGTTTATTGAGTTGCTGGTCGGAGCCCTGCGGCTTGCCCAGGATTTCGGTGTCGGCGGTGACGTCCAGTACATCGTCGTGAATCTGGAACGCCAGGCCCACGCAGCGAGCATAGGTGTCCAGTGCTTCCAGTTTGGCCGCCTGCACATCAGGGCTGCACATCGCACCCAGCAGTACACTGGCACGGATCAGCGCGCCGGTTTTCAACAGGTGCATATTTTCCAGCTGGTCGAGACTCAGTGACTGACCCACCGCCGCCAGGTCGATTGCCTGGCCGCCCGCCATGCCCACCGAACCGCTGGCCTGAGCCAGCAACTTGATCATCTCAATGCGGTTGGCAGGGCTGGTGTGCAATTTTTCATCAGTGGCGAGAATTTCAAAGGCAACTGCCTGCAGCGCATCACCGGCTAGAATCGCGGTGGCTTCATCAAATGCCCTGTGACAGGTGGGGCGGCCGCGTCGCAGGTCGTCGTCATCCATGGCCGGCAGGTCGTCGTGAATCAGTGAATAGGCGTGAATAATTTCCACCGCACAGGCACAGGCATCCAGCTGTTCCAGTTCTACATTGAGTGCCTGACCGGCGGCGTATACCAGCACCGGACGCACCCGTTTGCCGCCGCCACCCACTACGGAATAGCGCATGGCTTCCTGCAGTCGGGACTCAGGGCCTTTTGGCTCGGGTAACCAGCGATTTAAATGTTCGTCTACGCGCTCGCAGTAGACCTGCAGCGAGGACTTGAAATTGGCATCTGCACTCATGCTTAATCGTCAATCTCGAAGGGCTTTTCCAGTAGTTCGCCATTCTGCTCAATCAGCTGAGTGACTTTCTGTTCGGCGCTGGCCAGTGCCTGCTGGCAATCGGCGGCCAGTGAAATGCCTTTTTCAAAATGCTTCAGGGCTTTTTCCAGTGGCAGGTCGCCCTGTTCCATATCCTCCACCAGGGCTTCCAGCTCGGACATGGCTTTTTCGAAATTCAGCGGGGTTTTACGTGGCATAGCGTTTATGGCAGTCAGGTTGGTTGAAGGCGTATGGTACTGTTTTCGTTAAATAGATGCTAGGGCGGCGCAGGTTTACATTGTGGACGGCTTGTGAAAATATGGAAAAAAAGCAAATTTTATGGATAAAAAGCGAAGTCGCCAGCATCAGCTGCAGAAGATACTTCAGGCGCGACATTACCCGGTAAAGGTAGAGGAACTGAGTGAGCAGCTCGAAGTATCCGACAAAACCATCTACCGCGACATCAATGAATTGCGTGATCTCTACAATCAGCCGATAGAACTGCTTAACGGTAAGGTCAGCTGCCGCCAGGGCGCACGGCTGGAGTTGCCCGGTCTGTGGTTTAACGACCTGGAACTGCAGGCACTGCTGGCAGCGCATCAGCTGTTACAGCAAATTCAGCCTGATGTGATTGCCGAACAGCTGGCACCACTTAAACAGCTGATTCTGCAACTGCTGAGCAAGCAGGGGCACACCACGGTGGATGCGCTGCAGCGGATTCGCATTCTGGGCATGGGGCAAAGAGCCAGCCAGCCTCAACACTTTCGCCAGCTGGTGTCCGCCACGCTGGATCGTCAGCAATGTCAGTTGCACTACCTGAATAGACAGAGTAACCAGGTCAGTGAACGGATCATTTCACCGCAACGTCTGGTGCATTACCGTCACAACTGGTATCTGGATGCCTGGTGTCATAGCAGACAGGATCTGCGTACTTTCTCACTCGATAATATTCAACAGTTAATTCTGTTGCCGGATACCGCCATAGATATTGACGAAGCGGGCCTGCAACAGCAGCTGGAATCTTCCTACGGTATTTTTTCCGGTATCGCCGATAAAATGGCCCACCTCGAATTCTCGCCACCCCACGCCCACTATGTCGCAAAAGAACAATGGCACCCGCGGCAACAGGGGGCATGGCAAGGCGAAAACTACATTCTCGACATTCCCTACCACAACCCGACCGAACTGATTATGGACATACTGAAATACGGTGCAGCAGTGAAAGTGCTGGCGCCGCCAGAGCTGCAATGTGCTGTGCATAAGGAAATCAGGCAAATGGCGCAAAAATATTCAGAGCAACTTTAGCTGTCTCAGCTTTTGAGACAGTGGCCTGATATAAATACAGTGAATATTACAAAAATGACAAAGCAGAGGAAAAAAATGAAAAACAGGGCCTACGAAATACTCGGCAAAACCATCATTGGGGTGTACATAAAATACGCTGAAAACCCCGTAACAACACCGCGAAGCCAGCTGTTTCTGGTGTTTGATGACTACAGCAGTTACGAATTTTACTGTTATGGTGATGATATAAAGCCGACCAATGGCATCTGGCCCAATTCCAGCTTTCCGCATGTTTCCAGTTATATGCAGGACGGATACTTTTTTGCATACAGGGCCGTGATAGACCCGGACAGTGGCAAGGTGGCGTATGAGGCGAAGGGCAGGGTGTGATGGGGTTGAAGTAAAAAGTTGATGGGGAAAAGGTAACAGACTGATGGATCAATTGACGGATTTAAAAGCCATACTGCATTCAAAACGCGCCAATATTTATTATCTGGAAAAATGCCGCGTTATGCAGAAAGACGGGCGAGTGTTGTATCTGACAGAGGCGCGTGATGAAAACCAGTACTGGAACATACCTATTGCCAATACCACTTGCCTGTTACTGGGTACTGGTACATCGATTACGCAGGCGGCTATGAGGATGCTGGCCTCGGCGGGTGTGCTGGTGGGCTTTAGTGGTGGAGGTGCTACGCCACTGATTGCGGCAACAGAAGTGGAATGGCTGTCACCGCAAAGCGAATACCGGCCAACAGAATATATTCAGGGCTGGATGCAGTTCTGGTTTGACGAACAAAAACGTCTGGCGGCGGCGAAGCAATTTCAAATCGCCAGAATTCAGTTTATGCAAACTGTATGGGCCAAAGACCGTGAGCTGGTCGCTGCAGGTTTCAATGCGAATGATAATGGCATTAATGCAGCACTGAATAATACCATTGCACAGATCGAACAGGCGCAGAAGGTCGGCAAACTATTGCAAATTGAGGCAGACCTAACCAAACGGCTTTACCGGATGGCCGCTAATTTCACTCATTATGGCGACTTTACCCGAGAGCGGGATTCTGTAGATACCGCCAATGCATTTCTGAATCACGGAAATTATCTGGCCTACGGTCTGGCAGCCACCACGCTCTGGGTGTTGGGGATTCCGCATGGCTTCGCGGTAATGCATGGAAAAACCCGCCGTGGTGCACTGGTATTTGATGTTGCTGACCTGGTTAAGGATTCACTGATTCTGCCCTGGGCCTTTATTTGCGCAAAAGAAAAGGCCACAGAACAGGAGTTTCGCCAGCAATGCTTGCAAGCGTTTGCCGATCACAGGGCGCTGGATTTTATGTTTGATCAGACCAAATCCGTGGCCTTACAGGGAAAAGCGGCATGAAAAGAAGTGCAGCAAGACAGTGCTTAACGGTCAGGGAACTCAATACCGAGCGATTGAGCAATGCCAGCCAGACGTTTATCGCGTGTCCACAACTGCGTATTGGGCGTGAGGTGAGCAGAGGCGAGCAGATGCAAATCAACAAAACCAATACCTTTACCCATAAGTGCGTGGGACTCAAGAAAGTACAGGGCCTCATGGTGACTGGCTTCAATGGCGCCAGGGAGATTCTGCCAAAGGCTGATCAGCTGCTTCCTGTTTTGCAGATAACCACAGGCCAGCTCGCCGGTAATCATCGGGTGGATACAGACCTGGCCCTGCGAAAGATATTGCGCGAGAGTTTCATCCCCCTGGCGAAGGTGATCCACCCAGATCGATGTGTCCACCAGAATCATTATTCAGACTCAGACCGGCGTCGTGGAACAGATTCGAGATTCGGCTCCGAGCCACCCAAAGTCGCCAGACGGCGGGCGCTTTCCCTTTCAATCAGTGCTTTCAGGCTTTCACGCAATAAGGCGGTTTTCTCTTTTACGCCTGTTAGCAGGGCCGCCTGGGCGTATAAATCATCATCAATATTCAATGTAGTGCGCATTGTTAACCTCCGATATGCCAACTGTATACATCAAGTTATGCATCATTATATGCCTGAATCAGTGCCTGTGCCAGTGGTGTGCAACGATAAGAAAGCCTTCGTTCAATCAGTGTGTGGATACAGGCCATGATGGTCACCTTCGTTTCCCAGTGTGAAAAAAAAGCACACAACCGCACCCGCAGGGTGCTGGATGCCTTCGCTGACCGCATAGGCGACAACACCTGGCAGACGGTGATCACCCAGGATGGCCTGCTGGCGGTGAAAAAACTGCTGCGTAAAACGGCAAGTAAAAATACGGCGGTGAGTTGTCATTGGATACGCAGTCGATCACGCACGGAATTGGTTTGGGTGGTGGGGAACAAGAGAAAATTTGATCTTGCAGGCAGAGTGCCAGTGAATAGCACAGGCACAAATCAATTATACCGGGAAAGTTTACAAGACTGGCAATTGTTGCCAGTTATTCGTTCGTTAACCTGCTTAGCGGCTTTACTTCACGATTGGGGCAAGGCCAATGCACGCTTTCAGATCAAGCTCGCCAGGAACTATAAGGGTACAGGGGCAGATAGGCTGCGCCATGAGTGGGTATCCTGCCTGTTACTCAAGGCCTTAATCTCTAATACCGATGATCCGAATTCAGATAATGGTTGGTTAACCACCTTAAGAGAAGGAAAGATAGATGAAGGTAAGCTTAAGGCCTCTCTTGGCGAACAAAGTCATAAGTCACTGACCGATCTGCCCAATATTGCGAAACTGATTGCCTGGTTAATTGTCAGCCACCACAAACTTCCAGCCTTAGATAAGGCACAGGCTCCAAAAGGCAGCCCATGCAAAAGTCTGGACGGCTTGCTGGGAATGATTGATAAAACCTGGGGTTATGAAAACAGCAATGCTGGTGATCTGGACGCCTGCCTGGAATTTCCCGAGGGTTTGTTAACAACATCCAGTAAGTGGTTGTCACAGCTCAAGCGATGGTCAGGGAAGCTAATGGACTCACAGGATGTTATTAAGCAAAGTATAGAAAACGGCAGTTATCGGGTTCTGCTGCATCATGCCCGCTTATCTTTGATGCTGGGTGACCATTACTTTTCTTCACTGGACATGAGTAAGACGGGTGAATGGAAAAATACTACCGGGCTGATCGCCAATACCCAGAAAGACAGATCGCCAAAGCAGGCGCTGGATCAGCATTTACTCGGCGTCTGTAAACATGCCAAAGAAATTGTAGGCAAATTCCCTGTGATAGAAAGCGCTCTGGAGCCGAGTTTTAATACTGCTGAACTAAAACGTAGAAGTCCACCGGAATTTGCCTGGCAGGACACGGCAGCAAAGAAAATCCGCAACTGGCACACTGTTAATAAAGACAAAGCAAAAGGTTTTTTTGCAGTCAATATGGCCAGTACTGGCTGTGGTAAAACCTTTGCCAACGCGAAGGTTATGATGGCGCTGTCGGAAGAAGGTGATAGTCTGCGTTATATTCTCGCTTTAGGGCTACGCACACTTACCTTACAAACCGGAGACGAATATCGCGAGCGCATCTTTAAACGAACTGACGGTTCCGATCTTGCGGTGTTAATAGGTTCAAAAGCGGTCGCGGATTTGCACTATCAGAACAGGCAGGAGAAACAACAGGAGCAGGCCGAACAAGGTTCAGAGTCCATTGAGCTACTGCTGGCTGAATCTGATGAAGTCGTGTATCAGGGAGAACTGCCCGAAGAAGGTTTAACCACGGTATTAAAAAGCACTAAGGACAGAAAGCTGCTTTATGCCCCAGTTCTAGCCTGTACGATTGATCATATTATTGCCGCAACGGAAACTACCCGTGGCGGGCGCTATATATTACCCGCACTTAGATTGCTCTCATCGGATCTGGTGATTGATGAGGTGGATGATTTCACTGGCGGCGATTTAATTGCCATTGGGCGTCTGATTCACCTGGCTGGCATGCTGGGTCGCAAAGTTATGATTTCTTCAGCCACCATTCCGCCTGCAATGGCAGAGGGTTACTTTAACGCCTACCGTGAAGGCTGGCTGCTCTACAGTAAAACCCGAAATGCCAGTACTGCTGTCGGATGCGCCTGGATTGATGAGTTTTCCACTCAGGTAGAAGACATTAGCCATCAACAGACAGCTAAGGAAAGCTACAGTCAGGCCCATAATCAATATATTGAAAAACGGGTAGCCAGACTAAACCAGCAGTATGCCAGACGAAAAGCGATGGTTGTCAGTTGTGAAGAAGCGATGAACCAGAACGCTAATTCCACTTTGGCCGATAAAAAGCAAACATGGTTTAAGCTGATAGCCCAGACCGTTCTGGTCAAGCACGGCTGGCATTATGCCGTGGACGACAAAACATCGTTAAAGGTTTCTTTTGGCGTCGTTCGCACAGCAAATATTCAGCCTTGTGTCCAGCTTACCCGCTTTATGCTCGACTTTAACTGGCCTGATGATACTGAAGTGCGCGTGATGGCATACCACAGTCTCCAGGTGCTGTTGCTGCGCCACGAGCAGGAAAAACATTTAGACGCTGTGTTAAAACGGAAAGAAAAAGCCGGTGAACCGCCGCAGGCATTTCACGATCAGCATATTCGCCATCATCTTGACATTATTGCCAGCCACCAGCCGAAAGTCTCAAATGTACTTTTTATTCTGGTCGCCACCCCCGTTGAAGAGGTGGGGCGCGACCATGACTTTGACTGGGCAGTGCTCGAACCTTCCTCATACCGCTCCGTTATACAGATGGCAGGACGAGTAAGGCGACATCGTGAGGGTGAGGTGCTTAACCCTAATATCGGGATTATGCAATACAACTTGCGCACCCTGAAAGACGGTGACAAGCCCAGAGAACCGCGCTTTTATAGGCCGGGTTATGAAATATGGGAAAGTTGCCTAACGGTAAAGATGGGGCGATGAAACATCATGATCTATTTAAGGTGGTGGATCAAAACCTTATAAGTAGAAGGCTGGATGCTGTTCCCAGAATTCAGAGTGCTCAGAAAGACAGTAAAACGCCCATGGCCTTACTGGAACACGCCATCATTGACAGCCAGTTAACCTATTACGAGGGACAGGGGGCGGAAACCCTGCAAGGCTATATTCAGTGGTACTGGTATCTCACCGCGTTGCCACAAATATTGAACCGTTTTCGTCAAAGTGCAAAAACGGTTCAGCTTTACCGGGTGACTGATGGCGAGGGGGATGCCTGGTTTACCGAGCGTGATGCCACGGGCGAGTTTAGTTACACCCATACCCGTGAATTCGCCCGCCAGGATGACGCCTATCAAATCTCGACTATAACGCTGAGCGAACAGCAAACAAAAAGGCTGTGGTTGCAGCGAGACTACCTGCAGCTGTTGCTGACACAAAGCGAACGACAGGAAGTGTCTTTGAACGCAGCGGCAGTTCGTTTTGGAGAGATCAGTCTCGATCTTTACTCAGAAACAAGCAACAAGACATACGAATACAGTGATCAATTTGGTTTATATGAAAAGGAATGACGTTATGGCAGATGAAAAAAACGAAATTATCAAATTTATAAACAGGATGAAGAAAGAGACAAAAAAACGAGCTGAGGATAAGAAGAAAAACAATAAGCACCAAATCGGCTCTTGTTATGACTTTCTTTTTGGAAATGATTCACAAAATATCAGTCACAAGGATATCATTCTATTTTTGCTTGATGTTAATAAAAATATCCGGTTTCCTACAAGTGAGCGAGATTACTACCTGGTCTTGTTTCTTGGTGCTGAAATCAAGCCGAAATTAACGCTTAAGGAGGCATGTGATACTAATCATCCAATCGCATTTGAGACTTTAATTGATCTGGGTATAGAACAAAGCGAGGTATCTGAAATTGTTCAATATGTGAAATTGCATAGCGGAGATTGCCTTAGCTATTTTCAACTATTTGAAAATGCGATTGATTTAGATGATTTTTCAATGTCTGGCATAGTTATTCTGGCAGAAAAAATTGTTGGAGATGGAAAGTATGGTACGGTGATCAGTCATTCTTCTAAGATGACAAGTCCGGCGTGTAAATTCCCGAAAATATATTTTGATAGTGCGACAAGAAGAGCAGACGGTTTGATGCGATCTGGTAATGTTATTGCAGATTTTGACTTACATATTGACGCCTCAAAGCTGAAAGTCTTTAAATTTCTTAATCTTCCTTTTGAGCAGAGCACATTATTTCAAAAACTAAAAGAAGGTGATTTTGAGTCTTTGCAATTGATCTTTGGTATTGATAACACAACTGCGAAGGCTTGGCATGAGAAGCTGCAGGTTTGCATAACATCTCAGGATTATCGTACACATGATCTTATAAAGCAGGTTTTGTTTCCTGTTGATGATGATTATCACCAGTTATCTTTGTTGCAGTCTTCTAGCTTAGTTTTTAAGCTAAAAGAGAGAGTTGACCAAATCAATTCTCGATCTGTCGATGCATACTTGGGGAGGAAATACTACAAAGATGGTAAATACTATGCTAGCGGTTATAAATCCATTCCTAATGTCACGGTTACTAGGCACGGCGGTGAACATCCAAAGAATATTAGTGGGTTAAACAACAAGTTTCAATCATGCTATTTGTTAGATTCAAGCCCTCCCTTCATAGCAAAAAGAGAAATAAAATTTCCTACCAAGAACTTCTTTATACAAAGCCTACGCTACTACGACTGCAAGGAGTCTCTTCAGCGGTTTGATAAGATTCTTAAAATCGAACGAGACGGCCAGATTCCATTAGACAAGATTCGTAAGGGAAGAGATCGTTGTCTTGGCGATATTCTGGATTTAATTCTGCAAAAAATGATGGCTTTGCGAGAAGTATCAACACAACAGTTCTGGCCGAAAACAACCAGCTTGCCCGTCTGGCAACAAATCTGGCTCTGTGAGCAATATAAAGAGCAACGGTCAGACGAGGATGAATGGCTGGACAGAGTATGTGACAACATTTCTCGATGGGTATCAGGTGCATACAAAAATTACGTTAAAAATCCGGTATTGCTTGGAGAAGCAGAGCGAGCCTATATAACAGGCTATATCAACGACAACAGGGAGGTTATGAGATGAACAATAATCTGATCCTTTTACCTCGCATTCGGGTGCAAAATGCCAATGCCTTATCCAGCCCATTTACTATGGGCTTTCCGGCTATGACAGCCTGGCTGGGTGCCGTGCATGCTCTGCAACGTAAATTAAACGCAAGAAATATCCCGGTAACACTCCCGGCAACAGGCGTGGTAGTCCACCAGTTTGATTTACAGACCTACAAGGGGCCTGGTGATTTTGTACATTCAATTGTCGGTACAGGTAATCCGCTGGAGCCTAAATCTGAAAAAGATAAGCCTAAAGGCAATGCTGTTCGCCCCTCCTTTATTGAACAAGCACGTTGCCATTTAAATATTAGCCTGCTGATTCAGTACGATGCAATTGAAGCTCACGAAGAACAGCCCATGCTGGAGATATTACACAAGCTTTTATTGGGCAACATAAAAATGGCTGGCGGCGACATTCTGAAATGTGGCACACCTGAAATTGTTCGTGATTTTGATATTGCCAAACGAAAAACCATGCCTGGCTACGCGCTGTTAGAGCGCAGGGATTTAATGCAATCAGCAATGGAACAAGGTCAGGATGCTATGGATGCCATGCTCGACTATCTTGCCATTCACCATAGCTCCTCAACAGAAATTGTTAATGGTGAGGAGCGCGTAAGCTGGCAAAGCCAGCGCAGAGCAACTGGCCCGGATGGGCAAAGTGGCTGGATTGTGCCCATCGCTACCGGATTTCATGGTATCAGTGAACTGGGGCAGGCACAAAACCAGCGAGATCCCGATGCGCCCCATCGCTTTGCTGAAAGCGTGGTCACACTGGGAGAGTTTAAGATGCCTTACCGTCTGAATGATGTCAGTGAACTGCTCTGGCGGTATCGCACTGAGCCAGAAAACAACCTTTATCTTTGTGTTCAGCAAACCGCTGAACCAGAAACAGAAAATAACGATTACTAATCCACTCAAGGAGAAATACCATGGCTAAGAAAGAAAATACCGCATCTGTACTGGCATTTGAAAAGAAACTGGTACCTTCTGATGGCTATATGTACGGTTGTCAATGGGAAACTAGAAGCGAGGCATCACCCCTTGCATTAAACGAAAAGTCTGTACGGGGAACCATTTCAAATCGCCTGAAACCGGCATTACAAAAGGATCCTGTCGCACTGAATAATGAGGTGGAAAAACCCAACTTGCAGACGGTGGATGCCTGTTCATTAGGTACTGAGCAGGATACCCTCAAGTTGCATTTTACTTTAAAAATACTGGGTGGGATAAAGCAACCCTCGGCCTGTAACAACGCCGCATTTAAGCAAAGCTATCAACAAGCCGTAACTAACTACCTTGAAGCACATGGCATGAAGGAATTAGCCAAACGCTACGCCTTAAATATAGCAAATGCTCGGTTTCTATGGCGCAATCGTTTCGGTGCAGAAAATATTCTGGTGGAGGTCAAAGCGCTGAACAAGGGTGTTGAGCAAAGCTGGAGCTTCGATGCATTAGCCTTCAATCCCCGCGATATGGATGCAAGTAACAACGATGTCGAGAGCCTGGCAGAGCCGATTGCTGCAGCATTGGCAAGTGATGATGACTTTTTGATGCTGGATATTAACTGCTATGCCAAAGTCGGTAAAGCTCAGGATGTTTACCCCAGTGAAGAGCTGGTGCTGGACAAAGGCAAAGGTAACAAAAGTAAAATACTCTATGCAGTAGACGGTATTGCTGCGATGCATTCACAAAAACTGGGCAACGCCCTGCGCAGCATAGATACCTGGTATCCGGAGCATAGTGATCCTGTTGTTTCAGCCGGTCCTATAGCCATTGAGCCTTATGGTGCTGTTACTAACCTGGGCAAAGCATTCAGAACGCCCGCAGACAAACAGGATTTCTATACATTTTTTGACAGCTGGGCACGTGGTGGAGATCTGTCGCGACCTGAAGATGAACACTATGTGATGGGTGTTCTTGTGCGTGGCGGTGTGTTCGGTGAAAGTGATAAATAGGCGGAGATTATGGATCACTATATTGATATCTTTATCCTGCCGGATCCGGAGTTTCCGGCAACTATACTAATGAATTCACTCTACACCGGGCTCCACAAAGTCCTCCACGACTTAGGCTCGACAAGCATCGGCGTCAGCTTTCCAAAATACGAAGTAACACTGGGCAATGTGCTCCGTATACACGGTGATAAACTGGTTTTAAGCAATTTACAGGGTCTTAACTGGGTAGGTGGCATGAATGGTTACTGCGCTATCGGGGATATTACTCCCGTACCAGCTGATACGAAATACCGTACTGTAGCGCGTGTGCAAACCACCATGAGCCAGTCCAAACTAAAGAGGCTGCTGAAACGTGGTTCTATCACAGAGGATGAAATTAAGCAGTACAAGGCCAAAATGTTTAGCAAAGGTCTTGATAACCCCTACGTAGAATTGGTGAGTGGGTCTAATGGCCATAAGCACCGCCGTTATATTGCATTTGGTGATCTGCTTGATAAACCGGTGACAGGTGACTTTGACCAGTTTGGCCTCTCCAAAACCGCCACAGTCCCCTGGTTTGATTAATCGCTGTGCAGCAGTCTCGGATCGGTGAACGGGAAGACTGATGAAAGTTGTGTTCCCCAGGGCTTATCGTCGTTTTTTGCTATAGAGAGACTCCTTGCTGGTGAGAAATGCGGTTGGCTAATCGTCATTTCGCACGCTATAATCTAGCCAGTCTAGCTAGAAATAGAGGTGAAAACTATGGCGTGGCAATTACAGGATGCAAAGAACCGCTTCAGCGCACTGGTTAAGGCGGCGGTAAAAGAAGGGCCTCAGGTGATTACCGTCCACGGTCAGGAGAAAGCCGTATTGCTTTCGCTGGAGGCCTACCAGCGGCTGGTACAGCGAAAGGGTAGTCTGCTCGAGTTTTTTCAGCATTCACCCTGGGCCGAGACTGAAATTGATATTTCACGTTCCAGTGACACAGGCCGGGATGTCGAGCTGTGAACTACCTGCTCGATACCTGTCTGTTATCAGAATTGCGAAAACCGGCGCCAGACGCTGGTGTTGTTTCGTGGATTTCTGACATTGATGAATCCAGACTGTATCTGAGTGTCCTGAACCTGGAGGAGATACAAAAAGGTGTAGCAAGGCTGGAGGATGGGCGGCGTAAGCATGCCATTCAGCACTGGCTTGAACAGGACTTAATGATCCGCTTTGATGGTCGAATATTACCGCTGACGCTTGATATGGCACTGGAGTGGGGCCTGGTGTGTGCAGCATCAGAGCATCAGGGCAAACCTGCGCCGGTCGTTGATGCATTGCTGGCGGCAACAGCGATTGTTCACAATCTCATTCTGGTAACGCGTAACGATAAAGATTTCACCCGTTTTCCCGTAAAATTATTGAATCCATGGAATCATAGCTAATTCTGATTCCATGAAATGAATATAAAAACTTCACGAGATTCCCGTGTAATGTTGTGAATTCTTACTTTGTTACCTATCTTTTTGATTCTTTAATAATCTCTCGAAAAAACAGTAAGTTACAACAGTGCTTATAATGATTGGTTAAATTGCCAATTTCTTTATAAGTATTTGTTGTCACTGATTTTTTACCTATATAATTGCTGTTCACTGCCGCACAGGCAGCTTAGAAACATGAAAGACAGCCACCCCGGCTGCCGCTGCACGTTCACTGCCGCACAGGCAGCTTAGAAAACCAGAATAGATGGCCGCACAATGCGCCCGCCGTTCACTGCCGCACAGGCAGCTTAGAAACCCAACCCGGCACGGCCCAACCGCCCCAGCATGTTCACTGCCGCACAGGCAGCTTAGAAATATATGAGACAGAACCGCAGTAACGTCAATCTGTTCACTGCCGCACAGGCAGCTTAGAAATATACCTAATGACTTTATAAACAAGGTCATTAGTTCACTGCCGCACAGGCAGCTTAGAAAAGCACCGGATCCAGTTCGACGTTGTGAATGTGGTTCACTGCCGCACAGGCAGCTTAGAAATTTAAGTTCTGGCCCTGATACAGACTGTATGCGTTCACTGCCGCACAGGCAGCTTAGAAAAAGAAGCAACTGAAGAAAAGATGCGTGAGCAGGTTCACTGCCGCACAGGCAGCTTAGAAAATGTTTTTCTTACGTTAAGAGTTGAATCCCAAGTTCACTGCCGCACAGGCAGCTTAGAAATGGATAAGGCAGTTGACGAGTGCGAAGGCACTGTTCACTGCCGCACAGGCAGCTTAGAAAATCAACACTCTGGAAGTCGAGTGGCATAGATTGTTCACTGCCGCACAGGCAGCTTAGAAAAGGCGAAAGGAAGAAGTTGCCAAGGTTTCAAAGTTCACTGCCGCACAGGCAGCTTAGAAAGGCAAGCAGCGTTCCCATTTGATCAGCCAGCCGTTCACTGCCGCACAGGCAGCTTAGAAACAATGTGAGCAGGGCGCAAGTGCAAACAGATTGTTCACTGCCGCACAGGCAGCTTAGAAATTCTGCCATTTGTTCGTGACGTTCTTGCCTTCGTTCACTGCCGCACAGGCAGCTTAGAAATATATTAACATCATGGAAACCTTTGATATCTTGTTCACTGCCGCACAGGCAGCTTAGAAATGAACCGCAACCACAAACTGAAGACGAGGAAAGTTCACTGCCGCACAGGCAGCTTAGAAAGTTATCATTCTTCTATGCCCTGGTGTACGGATGTTCACTGCCGCACAGGCAGCTTAGAAAAGTTGCAGCGCTAGGGCCCGCTGCACCGCCGAGTTCACTGCCGCACAGGCAGCTTAGAAAGAATACACCAACGGCGACACCCTGGAGCCGGAGTTCACTGCCGCACAGGCAGCTTAGAAAACCGGTGTGTAGGTAGGTGCGGCAAAGTCTTCGTTCACTGCCGCACAGGCAGCTTAGAAATTGAGTCTATTAAGAATTTCACGAAGAACAATGTTCACTGCCGCACAGGCAGCTTAGAAAGAGCAAATCTTCAAAACTCAGGTCGCCCGATAGTTCACTGCCGCACAGGCAGCTTAGAAATACACCGAGTTTTCCGGTGAAGACCAGTACCTGTTCACTGCCGCACAGGCAGCTTAGAAAATCATGATATTGTCAAACGCCGTCGTATTTGGGTTCACTGCCGCACAGGCAGCTTAGAAACGGGGCAGGGCTGTTATTCTTTCCCAGTATATGTTCACTGCCGCACAGGCAGCTTAGAAAAGCTTTTCGCCGGTGCTTTTGTCTATAAACTCGTTCACTGCCGCACAGGCAGCTTAGAAATGGAACCGCGCGCGCTATATGAGGGCTGTTTTGTTCACTGCCGCACAGGCAGCTTAGAAATACTTCATCCCAGTCGCCGCCATTATGCCGGTGTTCACTGCCGCACAGGCAGCTTAGAAACATTATCAGCGGCAACGGTTGATAAAGCCGCGGTTCACTGCCGCACAGGCAGCTTAGAAATGTTGGTGCGTTTGTAAACCAGCCATCCAGTGGTTCACTGCCGCACAGGCAGCTTAGAAATATCAAACAGAAAAAGTGCAAGGTCTGCTCAGGTTCACTGCCGCACAGGCAGCTTAGAAAAGCTAGACCCCTCAACACTGGCTATTCACACCGTTCACTGCCGCACAGGCAGCTTAGAAATAGGTATGCCATTCAGAAGGCCATACAACACTGTTCACTGCCGCACAGGCAGCTTAGAAACAAGTTTCAGAGCCGTAATTGTAAAAAACATCGTTCACTGCCGCACAGGCAGCTTAGAAACAGAAGCAAGCAGAAGAAGACAAGGCGTTTGAGTTCACTGCCGCACAGGCAGCTTAGAAATCGAAAGTAATAACAGCAAGAAAGCCCGATATGTTCACTGCCGCACAGGCAGCTTAGAAAATTCTGATCTTTACACGCTAGATAAGTGATAAGTTCACTGCCGCACAGGCAGCTTAGAAAACCCTACAATGGCGCAAGCGTGCGGGTTTCTTGTTCACTGCCGCACAGGCAGCTTAGAAAAATTAAAAACATACCGGCTGTATGGGTTGTTGGTTCACTGCCGCACAGGCAGCTTAGAAATATTGAGTCAAACCCGCAATTAGTGATACTTAGTTCACTGCCGCACAGGCAGCTTAGAAATGATTGCAGATCGCTTGTTTTTGCTGCTCATGGTTCACTGCCGCACAGGCAGCTTAGAAAGCTAAGCAGGTGGAGCTGTTGCGGGAGATAGAGTTCACTGCCGCACAGGCAGCTTAGAAAACCCCCAATTCATGCCGAACGATGGGGTTAATGTTCACTGCCGCACAGGCAGCTTAGAAATTACCGGAGGTTAAATAATGCAACGATCTGAAGTTCACTGCCGCACAGGCAGCTTAGAAAATATCGTCAGTCAAGTTATCCGGTATAATTTGGTTCACTGCCGCACAGGCAGCTTAGAAAAGCAGCTGGGCAAGGGATCGTGACAAACGACTGTTCACTGCCGCACAGGCAGCTTAGAAATGCTGGCTGCGCGCCGAAATCTCTTCCCAGCCGTTCACTGCCGCACAGGCAGCTTAGAAAAATTACCGATTCATTGCGCAGCAGGTTTTGCAGTTCACTGCCGCACAGGCAGCTTAGAAATGCTGGAGCTGGTAAGAGTTATATATATAACAGTTCACTGCCGCACAGGCAGCTTAGAAAAAAGAAACCGTAACGGATCAAACCTGCGATTAGTTCACTGCCGCACAGGCAGCTTAGAAACACACCAGCCAGGCTATCACTCATGAGTCAGAGTTCACTGCCGCACAGGCAGCTTAGAAAATAAGCCGGATGATTCATACAATAAACCAGTTGTTCACTGCCGCACAGGCAGCTTAGAAATGGTGATCCGTGCCTATATGTTCTTACTCAGGGTTCACTGCCGCACAGGCAGCTTAGAAATTATCAATGGCTATGTACATCTTACGCAGAGTGTTCACTGCCGCACAGGCAGCTTAGAAATTATAGGGATAGTAGGGCATAGATAGGTTAGGGTTCACTGCCGCACAGGCAGCTTAGAAAACACAACAAGCTAGTGTAAGCGCCACCACGCCGTTCACTGCCGCACAGGCAGCTTAGAAAAGCAGAGCCGATTGTTCTAACACTCACCGCCCGTTCACTGCCGCACAGGCAGCTTAGAAATAGGCGGGCTTGGCGCAACAGGCGTTTATATTGTTCACTGCCGCACAGGCAGCTTAGAAAAAGTTCAGTGTACAGAACCGGCAGCGCCTTATGTTCACTGCCGCACAGGCAGCTTAGAAAATAGTGAGCAGTATGCCTCACAATCTTATGACGTTCACTGCCGCACAGGCAGCTTAGAAACGCTTCCTGGGTCACGCGGTTCGTGTGTGTGAGTTCACTGCCGCACAGGCAGCTTAGAAAAATGAATGTCTAGCTGAATCGCATACACCTGAGTTCACTGCCGCACAGGCAGCTTAGAAAAATACAAGCAGGTGACAGAGCAGCTTTAGGCAGTTCACTGCCGCACAGGCAGCTTAGAAATTGACCTGATGCAATCATATCAGTCAATGTATGTTCACTGCCGCACAGGCAGCTTAGAAATTTAGGGACAACTGACGATCTAGCTGGGCAGAGTTCACTGCCGCACAGGCAGCTTAGAAAACATTGGCTCACCATCAGTCAGGCCGCCTTCTGTTCACTGCCGCACAGGCAGCTTAGAAACTTAAGGCAATAATCGTGATGCACCCAGTTTGGTTCACTGCCGCACAGGCAGCTTAGAAATCTACCCGCAGCTATCAGGTGCGGCGGAGACGGTTCACTGCCGCACAGGCAGCTTAGAAAATAACCATCGGCGCGCGTCGGTGTGGCCGTCAGTTCACTGCCGCACAGGCAGCTTAGAAACGGAACCCGCCGCCACTTCTGATTTTTTTAGCGTTCACTGCCGCACAGGCAGCTTAGAAACTAACGCTATCGCCGCGTTGTCTATAAATTTCAGTTCACTGCCGCACAGGCAGCTTAGAAACGAACACGGTCGGCAGTGTTTTAGCTCAGACGGTTCACTGCCGCACAGGCAGCTTAGAAAACCGAACGCCGCTATTAATTCTAAAAAGTTCAGTTCACTGCCGCACAGGCAGCTTAGAAATGCCAACGATGCCGAGTAAAACCAACATCGCGGTTCACTGCCGCACAGGCAGCTTAGAAAATAAGGATAGTCGAGCGTCGGCGCTACGATACGTTCACTGCCGCACAGGCAGCTTAGAAAATACAATGTGGTGCGATAGAAGTATCACGAAAGTTCACTGCCGCACAGGCAGCTTAGAAATTACGCTTGATGACGTTATCCGTGGCAAGATCGTTCACTGCCGCACAGGCAGCTTAGAAAACTCCACAAAACGCCAGGCAGGCCATTCAACCGTTCACTGCCGCACAGGCAGCTTAGAAACATGACGGTGACGAATTGCGGCGGGTTTAATGGTTCACTGCCGCACAGGCAGCTTAGAAATGACGGGCGACGGTGGCAAAACAAAGACCGTAGTTCACTGCCGCACAGGCAGCTTAGAAAATTACAAACTGATCATCAGTAAACGTATCATCGTTCACTGCCGCACAGGCAGCTTAGAAATATAGGCACGGTGAGCCTGCCACCACTCCACAGTTCACTGCCGCACAGGCAGCTTAGAAACTGACCAACCAGCGCGACGCGCTGCGGTAAAAGTTCACTGCCGCACAGGCAGCTTAGAAAACTTGCCGCTGTTCGGTTGTTTGAACGGCACGGTTCACTGCCGCACAGGCAGCTTAGAAAAACAAAAGCAAAACGGAGTAACACATTATGAAGTTCACTGCCGCACAGGCAGCTTAGAAATCTGTTGCGGTTGATGTCTCATCAAACTTTAAGTTCACTGCCGCACAGGCAGCTTAGAAATTGTGAGTGCAGAGGAATACTACGACGATGTTGTTCACTGCCGCACAGGCAGCTTAGAAAAGCACCGGGAGCCGGAATAGCTGATGAAAAACGTTCACTGCCGCACAGGCAGCTTAGAAACGATATATAGTGCAAGATGGAATGATTGCCATGTTCACTGCCGCACAGGCAGCTTAGAAATTCTCAACATGGTCAGAAGTAACGCTTTCGTAGTTCACTGCCGCACAGGCAGCTTAGAAAGCTCAAGCCTGACACAACAGGCGCACATATCCGTTCACTGCCGCACAGGCAGCTTAGAAAAAAACAAACTACCAACAACGGCAGGCCATGTATGTTCACTGCCGCACAGGCAGCTTAGAAACTTACTGTGGAAATAGAGCGGAATATGAGGAGGTTCACTGCCGCACAGGCAGCTTAGAAATTGTTAAGCGCGGATGCCTGTTTCATGCCTGAGTTCACTGCCGCACAGGCAGCTTAGAAATGATAATGAGCGCCTATATGTAATAAGTTTTCGTTCACTGCCGCACAGGCAGCTTAGAAATAGTCAAGTGTATAAGCTACCGTTTATCGGTTGTTCACTGCCGCACAGGCAGCTTAGAAATGCATTCAAGAATAGCTGGGCTAATGTCGGCGGTTCACTGCCGCACAGGCAGCTTAGAAAAGAGGCCACCGCCATCACATAGCTTGGTGTTGGTTCACTGCCGCACAGGCAGCTTAGAAAGCCTTACCCTCCGTCCACCTTTCCGTCCACCTGTTCACTGCCGCACAGGCAGCTTAGAAATAATTAATAAAGCCGTTACTTTTTTACTGAAGGTTCACTGCCGCACAGGCAGCTTAGAAAACTGGCCAAGGCAAATCAGATACTGGTTGTCCGTTCACTGCCGCACAGGCAGCTTAGAAAGCATAAGCCCTCCCAACCTGGCAAGGGCTTAAGTTCACTGCCGCACAGGCAGCTTAGAAAACAACACACAACAAGCTAACGTAAGACGCACCGTTCACTGCCGCACAGGCAGCTTAGAAACTTAATGCGCAGCTGCACATTCTGATCGATGCGTTCACTGCCGCACAGGCAGCTTAGAAATCTAAAACATGGCCTAAGTCAGACAAAAACGAGTTCACTGCCGCACAGGCAGCTTAGAAAAGAGGACGATACAGACAGCGTATTGACGTTTAGTTCACTGCCGCACAGGCAGCTTAGAAATAAATACGCTATCTGTCCCTGATTGAGTCTGTGTTCACTGCCGCACAGGCAGCTTAGAAAATTTCCTTTCTCCCGTTAATTAACCGTTGACAGTTCACTGCCGCACAGGCAGCTTAGAAAATATACGCCGATATGCTGGTTCTCAGACAACTGTTCACTGCCGCACAGGCAGCTTAGAAAAGTCGGTGAATCAGATGGCGTTATTGTATATAGTTCACTGCCGCACAGGCAGCTTAGAAACAACGCTTGTAGAAGGTGGTCGATGGACAACTGTTCACTGCCGCACAGGCAGCTTAGAAAGTTTTCAGGGCTGATGGGTGATGACAGCCAAGGTTCACTGCCGCACAGGCAGCTTAGAAATTGATGTGGTCGAACGTGTAGGCCCGGCAATCGTTCACTGCCGCACAGGCAGCTTAGAAATGGTTCCAAACATCTGATGTTGTTAAATGTGTGTTCACTGCCGCACAGGCAGCTTAGAAAAGTAGAAGTCAGTATTAAACGATGTGAATCAAAGTTCACTGCCGCACAGGCAGCTTAGAAATGGCTAAACGCTATGTGCCAGCCGTGGAAAAGGTTCACTGCCGCACAGGCAGCTTAGAAAATTATCGTAAATCGCATCAATAGCCTGCATCGGTTCACTGCCGCACAGGCAGCTTAGAAAAGTAGACTCATCTTCAAAAGGAAGTCGACTTAGTTCACTGCCGCACAGGCAGCTTAGAAACATTAGAGAGGGGTATATTTTCCGGGGTATCAGTTCACTGCCGCACAGGCAGCTTAGAAATGTACGACTTCACCCTCGACAGCGACGGGGACGTTCACTGCCGCACAGGCAGCATCAAAAACTCAGTCTGTAGGTATCACTCGGCTTCAAACAACTGCCGGGTTTTTTTATGAATGGCTATCAGCTGGTTTTTGTTGTCTGCGGGCAGGGTGTTGAGTGCCTGAATCTGTTGCGGGTAGTCGGCGCTTGCGTTGAGCAGACGCTCGAGTGAATTCAGGTAGTCGTTTCTGGATATACCCAGGTTTTTTCTGAAACGCTGCATGGCCTGCCTGAAATCTACTGGCTGCTCGCCTGTCCGGCTGTGCGGCATTTCACCGTAGTTGCCAAATGACATGCCGGGGGGGAACAGCATGTCGTGTATTTTGTAGGCGCGCATCGGTGTTGGGTCGTATACCGGTGAAAATTGCAGTTCGCCCTTGCGTTCGATGATGGCGAGATTTTCCAGATGCAGGTCGCCATTACCGCTGAGTATGGCCATGATCAGGCGCTCAAGCAGGTGCCGTTTTGCTGCCTTGCGGTGGCTGACTATCTGCAGTCGGGGGTTGTTCAGCGCCTGCGCGATATGGTCGTATCTGGCGCTGTAATGGTGGCTGATGTGCTTGCTGCCGCTGGCCAGAATAGAGTACATGGATTCCATAAACACTGTGCCGCCATTGCCATTGCGGTCGAAGCGTTCGATGGCCAGGGCGCGCAGGCCGTTGACCTCTACCGGCCAGAATCGGGGTACATCAAATCCGGCCTGCTGGTGTAGTGTCAGCGACAGCGCTTCGAGTTCAGTGATGCCCGGATACTGGTGGTTGTTTTCCAGCTTCAGAATAATATCAGTTCGGTCGTTGTCGCCATAGCGGGTGGGCAGGCCGATGCGTCCGTCCCAGCCGCTGCGGGAAATTGACAGGGGAATTTTCGGGATGGCGCCGCCGACACTGGGGGTGGGGCCGAGCAGCTCTATCAGGGCTTCGGCATCGCCGTCGAACCAGGTCATAAATTCTTTCAGACTAAACCCGAATTTACCATCCAGTTCCACCAGGCTCTGTTTTGATGGCGTGGCATACCATTGCAGCGCTGTCTGATCATCGCTGAAAACGTCGAGGTGACCGATTGCGCCATGGCCGGCGTGGGTGAGCATTTCCCAGTCAGTGGCAAAGCCGGGCACCGGTGTAATATGGATGCTGTTTAGATACTGTAACAGCAGGGCGCGTTGAAAATTGCGTTCGGCACGGGGTGGAATCAGCGCCTGCAAGGGCGGGAACAGGTCGAAATACTCGCTGCGCGGGCGGCTGATGGTGCTGTCAAAGCGATCTGCCGGGTACACCAGCCCCAGACCACGCAGCCCATTCTGCTTATAGCCGGGTTCGTAGGTGAAACGGGCTTCCCGCTCGGTTACGCTGAGCGTGCCCATTTTGCAGGGTTGCGGGCCGAGGCGTGTCCAGACAACAGCGATGCGATCTTTCATGGCTTTATTTAAACTCGAACAGTTCGCCGCGCTGCACCAGCGATGGGAGATCGTCGCTGTCATCCACCCAGACAAGTTTTTTGCCGAGTACGCGGCCCAGTTCCTGCAAGGTGCTGAAGCGGGCGTCATCGGCTTTTTTCAGGCGCGACAGGCCGACTTCATCCAGACTGGAGCTGGCGGCCAGGGCTTTCTGGTTGTAGCCCTGTTGTCTGGCGATATCCAGGGCGTCCTGTACCAGTTCGTGTAGTTGTGTATTCATAATTAATGTTTGTGATAATAAGTACTCATAATTTAGCATAATTAGCATTAAAAGCTATTTAATTAATTAACATATACGTTAATTATCTGATTTTTGTTATAATAATTATCATAAATGATAATTATAGTGTGAGTCGTATTGAGTTATTTGCAGGTGTTTTCTGCCGGAGTGCGGACGAAGTGAGTCTGGGATGGTGGGGGGGAAGTGGTGAGTGTGGGCTGTGGAGACTATCTGGGGTACGCGTTCGTAATGCTCATTGCTGGCGGGGAGCTCGCGCTTGCCCTTAGTGGCGTCTTGTTTATCGCGAAATACCGTGCTTCCTGACCATAAAAAACCTCCCCGTAGGGAGGTAAAACGCTTCCAGTTTTATGCGGGTGTGTTCTGTTTAGAAAATATGCGTCAGCTGTATTGCCAGTCGGTCATCAACGCCTGTTAGCTGATTGTTGACGGCGGTTGTATCGGACTCAAAGTTACGGCTGGAATATTCCATATTCACCCGTGTTTTTCTGTTGATGTGATACTGTGCACCAAGAGTGGTGGTGTCATAACGAGACTCATCGTCAGCGGCCGATGTCTGGTGGTTTTCGCCACGGGTGTAGGTGTCGTAACGCAGATCCAGTTCCCATTTTGTGCCGGGGATATACCAGCCGAAGTCGACATAATAGCCACTGGCTTCCTCGTCATTATAGATCCCGTTAAAGTTGGCAACCGAACCATTCGGGTTAGGCCCCGGACGGTGCTGTCCCTGGAAAATCATGCCTTCACCGGTCAGGTATTCGGCGCTTACGCGAAACGGTTTTTTCAGATATTTCACACCGGCACCGGAGCGGGTACGATCCTGTTCCTGGGTTTTGTCATACACGTTCGTGCGCTTGCCATCCTGATACCAGGCAAACATTTTCAGGCCTTCGCGGCGACCGCCTTTGCCGCCGTAGACCAGTTCCGATGACCAGTACAGATACAGATCCTTATTGCCGTCATTGTCGCTAAAGTTCAGGCCATTGCCATTGCCCAGCATTACCGCATAACTGTGTTCCCAGTCACTCTGGCGGAAGGCATCAAACACCTGAATACCCACATCGCGGAAAGCGCCGACGGAAGTTGAATAAGCGTTCATGTCTGCATTGGGTGTTGCAGCGGGTGGCTTGAATACATCAGTGGCCGCTGGGCGACGTTCCAGCATCAGCTGGTTGCCGACGGAAGTGAAATTGATATAGTCGAATACATGAATCGCCTGCAGGCCTTCTTCAAACCCCGGGGTTTTGAACAGGCCCATACGAATGCGAGCACCCTTGATATGATTCAGTGTGATACTGGCATCGGTGACATGGGTGGCGCTGCCCTGTGAAGCAGTAATGCCATTGTTGCCCAGTTCGGCCAGCACAAAGTAGTTAACATTGCCATCCAGCGGCAGTCCCTGTCCCCGTATACCTATGCGCGCGCGGTTTACATTAAAGGCATCCTGCGAGTTGAGATCAGGCGCCATCAGTTTGGGTGGGATATAACCACCGGCGGCATTCGGGTCACTGTAGTCTTTCTGGTATTGAGCCTGCACAAAGCCCCATAATTTGGCGCGCGGTGCCGCATCTTTGGGTTCTGCGCCCTGCAGCATTAACCAGTTGGCGGCCTGAGTTGGCAGGCTGATGCCGGCCAGCATGGCACTGCAGGCTGTAAGCAGCAGTGCGTTTTTGAATATTTTCATGATAACTCCCATTTAATTCAGAATATTTGTAGTTATTGCGGGTTATGTGTTTATGGCTTGATCAGCGAATAACCCTGTTTCTGTAATTCCAGAATCCTCACCACACCGGCATCGACAACCGTCGCATGTGCGTTCAGCGCGGGCGGATGCCCCAGTATTTTCGCCATATTGGCGCGGGTGTTGGCGCAGGCACTAAAACGCACGCCGCTATTACCCACCAGACCATCGATGCGATCAGTGTTGTCGTTTTCAGCAAATAACAGGCGTAGACCGGGTCCGAAGGCAACAATTTCAATGTCGACCTTGTCCGGGCCATAGTGTTTAATCAGGTTGTTGGCAACATTCAGCACCAGTGTCTGTTTAAACGGATCAGGGTCGCTGATCTGCAATATAACTTTCTGTTCGGCAAAGGGTTTTGCCTCGCTTGCGTTTGCGGCTAACAGCGGCGAGCTGGCCAGGGTCAGCAGCAATGTCAGGGCAGTTATGAGTCGTTTCATTTCGGTTGTGTCCTCCAGATGGATGATTGTTTTTGTCTTACTCGCTTAGAGAGATGCACAAACCTGATTTAATATTCCATTTTTTTGTTTTCTGTAACTATGACGGCATTTTTCATTAATCATCCATGTTATGGATGACTGCAGGGCTGGTATTACTTGTTTCTATTTATCAGGGGGATAGGTTTTTACGAGAAGCACGTGACAGCTATCATCTGCCTGGTTATAACTAAATGCATCAGCTCAGGCGGCTGTATGATGTTATCGAGTGTAAAATTATGGAATAAAAATAGTATATTCTGCATCTTCTACGTATAAAGATAAAAAACAAGGGTAAGGATTCAGAGTGTGAAGATATTTAAGCTGGCCTGTCGACGGGTGGCGCTGGTGAGGCGCATAGAGCATAGTCGTACTAAACTCTACCGCATGGCGCTGGCCTGGTGTCACGATCCCATGCTGGCGGATGATCTGGTGCAGGAAACACAGATACTGGCACTGCAGAAGCTGCATCAGTTGAATAATGAAACGGCGTTTAATGGCTGGATTTACAGTATTTTAAATAACGTCTGGCTGGGGCATTTGCGTAAAAGCCGGCCCACTGAGGATATTGATCAGCTGGTGGTGGCCGATGCGGCCTCGCCGGAGCATGAAACCCTGATGCAGCAGGTGGATCTAATGGTGCGAAGTGCAATGTCATCATTGCCGAATGCACAGCGTCAGGTGGTAAGCCTGGTTGATCTGGATGGTTTAAGTTACAGCGAAGTCGCGGATATACTGCAAATACCCATCGGTACCGTGATGAGTCGACTCAACCGTGCGCGCAGCGCGCTGGCACAGTCAATTATCAAGCGCCGACGGCAGTCGTCGCAAACGGCTGCACAGTGTGAACGACAGGAATCTATCAAGTTAAGAGTGGTGAAGTAAACATGAAACTGTCAAACGAAATGATTAATGCCTATGCGGATGGTGAGCTGCAGGGCAGTGATCGCGCCGAGTTCGAGGCTCGGTTGCAACATGACCCGGCGGCGCAGCAGACGTTACAGGATATACTGGCAATAAAACAGCAGTTAGCCCAGGCTTACCGTGGCGCTGCGACACCCGCACAAAACCCGTCACGGGCGATGAATTATCGGCTCGCTGGTTCCGCGGCATTATTACTGCTGGCATTTAGCAGTGGCTGGCTGGGCAGTAACCACATGCATCAGCTTGATGCGCGGCAGCTGGCGGAAGCCCGGCCCTTGCCGTCCTCCAGTGACATGTTGCAGGTATCTAATGTGCAGTCTGCTGCAGGAAAATATATTCTGCACATTGATAGCAAAAACAACCTTAAATTTAAAGCCGCGCTGGATAAGGCTGAAGCACTGATCACCATGTATCAGGCAGCGGCTCATCCCTATGAAATTGAAGTGATCGCCAATGCCGGTGGTCTGGATATGCTGCGTGAAGGGGAAACACCCTATGCGGATCGTATACGGCAGTTAAGTCAGCGTTACCCTAATATCAGATTTATTGCCTGCAGCAATGCGATTGAACGCCTGCAGGAAAGGGGGGTTGAAGCGAATTTGATTGCCTCGGTGCAGCAGGGTACGACTGCGCTGGATCAGGTGGTCAAGCGCATGAATCAGGGCTGGACCTATATGAAAATCTAGTGATCTAATGTGGGATGTGTCTGGCTAAGCAGTCGTTAAAGCCAGCTTTCCTGCAATCAACGCAATCAAAAGCTTATGTATAAGCTTTGGCGTTAATCTTTTAAAAATGAGTTTGGTGAGAGTTTTTATGCCCTTGTCATTGGTCCTTAGCCCGATTATTCCGGCACAGGACTAACGACTCAGGACTAATAACCTACGACTTTAAATCTCAGCACCTACCGGACGTGGTACCCAGCCATCGTGTTTGTCAGTCCAGCGCAGGCTGGCGATATACCACAGGGTCACAGGCACCATCATTGCCGCCCAGCTCCAGTCATTAATCAATAACAGCGGGCCGATACTGTCGTCCAGTGCGCCATTCAGCAGGTTATTCCAGGGCAGGCAGTAGAGGGTAAACAGTGCGCTGGCCCAGATTAGTCTCAGTGCACCTTTGCGCGTTTCAATGGCAGAAAAAGCGAGGAAAACCCACAGTGGGGTACGTCTTGTTTTAATCATTAGTTGTCCACAATCAGAAAGAAACTTCGGCAAAATGGGCCGAATAAAAAAGAAAGTCAGCTTATGTCGGTATATTTTTGCAAGTTGTTGGCCGTTATTGCAATAAAGCAATAAAAAACAATAACATAAGTTTTTAAATGTTTACTGAATTGTGAACGGCTTCACCCATTCAGGGGGTATTTGTTAATAACCTCGACAAGCACTTTGATGTTCTGCGGTTTAAATGTCCAGCAGTTCGCTCACTCGGCTTACCGGGGTAACTTCCATGCCCGGCGGAATATCCCGTGGCTTTGGCATATTCCCTCTGGGAATCACCGCATGGCTGAAACCGTGTTTGGCGGCTTCCTTGATGCGTTCCTGGCCATTGGGTACCGGGCGAATCTCGCCGGCCAGGCCGATTTCGCCAAAGGTAAACAGTTTCTGTGGCAAGGGTTTGTCGCGAAAACTGGAGAGAATCGACAGTAACATGGCGGTGTCGGCGGCGGTTTCAGTAACCCGCACCCCGCCGACGATATTGATAAACACATCCTGATCGTACATGGCAATGCCGCCGTGGCGATGCAGTACTGCCAGCAGCATCGACAGACGGTTCTGATCCAGGCCCAGGGTGACGCGCCGCGGATTGGCCAGATGCGACTCATCCACCAGTGCCTGTACTTCCACCAGCAGCGGGCGATTGCCTTCACGGGTCACGGTGATCACGCTGCCTGCAACCGGTTCTTCATGGCGTGACAGAAAAATCGCTGATGGGTTGCTCACCGCTTTCAGGCCCTGTTCGGTCATCGCAAACAGCCCCAGCTCATTAACCGCGCCAAAGCGGTTTTTAATTGCGCGAATCATGCGGTAGCGTTCGCCGGAGTCGCCTTCAAAATACAGCACGGTATCCACCATGTGTTCCAGCACCCGTGGCCCCGCCAGGGTGCCTTCCTTGGTCACATGGCCCACCAGAAACAGCGCGGTATTGGTCTGCTTGGCGTAGCGCACCAGTTGTGCGGCGCTTTCCCGTACCTGGGCCACCGCACCGGGAGCGGACTGCAGCATCTCGGTGTAGATGGTCTGGATCGAGTCGATCACCATCACCTGAGGATTGTGCTTTTTTGCCAGTTGCAGAATGCGTTCAACCCGGGTTTCGGTGAGTAGCTGGAACTTGTCATTGCCCAGATTGAGGCGGCGTGCGCGCAGGGTCACCTGCTGCAGTGATTCCTCGCCGGTGACATAGAGCGCGCGCATTTTTTCCCCCAGCGTGGCCAGGGTCTGGGTGAGCAGGGTGGATTTGCCAATGCCGGGGTTGCCGCCCATCAGTACCACCGAGCCATGCACCAGTCCGCCGCCGAGCACGCGATCCAGCTCGACTATGCCGGTGGCGCTGCGCGGTTCTTCTTCCAGCTGGATTTCGTGCATGTCCTGCACACTGGACTGGCCGGCATAGCCACTAAAGCGCGGGCTGACACTGGCGGCTTCTTTTTCCACCAGGCTTTCGCTGAGGGTATTCCATTCACCACAGTCGGCGCACTGGCCGGCCCATTTGCTGTGTACGCAGCCGCAACGGCTGCAGGTGTACTGGTGTTTAATCTTCGCCATGGCGGGTGTCGGCTTGTTCGCTGTCATCGGTCTGGTTGTGCGCCGCTTTCAGGCTGGGGCGCAGGCGCGCGGATTGCACGCCATTGTGCTGTGTCTTGGTGACTTCAATCGGGTGGTCGGCAATCAGCAGGCTGGTGCCGGGGGTGGGAATCGATTCCAGATGCTCCAGAATCAGGCCGTTAAAGGTTTTCGGGCCATCGGTGGGCAGTTCGACGTCGAGTGCACGATTGATTTCGCGGATATGGGTGTTGCCGGCAATCAGATAGCTGCCATCATCCTGCTGCATGATATTGCTGTTGTTGACCGGTGAGGCAGTGGTGAACTCACCCACCACTTCCTCCAGAATATCTTCCAGCGTGACCAGGCCCTGAATGTCGCCGTACTCATCCACGGTCAGTGCGGTGCGGCGTTTATTTTTCTGGAAGTTAATCAGTTGTTGATACAGTGAAGTGCCTTCGGGAATGAAGTAGGCATCGCGAATCTGGTTTTCGAAATTCTCCCGGGTCAGTTCATCCCGCGCCAGCAGGTGGATGACACGGCGCATGTGCACCACGCCGACAATGTTGTTGATGTCGCTGCGATAGATCGGCAGGCGGGTACGCTGACAGGTGGTGAGGTCCTCGACGATTTCATCCCAGTCTTCGTCCAGATCAAGCGCGGTGATTTCATTGCGTGGCACCATGATGTCATCCACGGTGGCATTTTCCAGGCTCAGAATCCCCAGCAGCATGTCCTGGTGTTTTTGGGGCACCAGGTGGCTGGCTTCCATCACCACGCTGCGCAGCTCTTCGGGGCTGACCCCTTCTTCCTTGATGCGCTCCGGGTGAACCCCCAGCATTTTTAACAGGCTGTTGGCAAATACATTAATGGCGAATACCAGTGGATAGAGCGCTTTTAGCAGCGGGGTATAGACGTAGGCGGCGGGGAAGGCGATGCGCTCCGGGTAGAGCGCGGCCAGCGTCTTGGGCGCCACTTCGGCAAAAATCAGTACCACAAAAGTCAGCAGGCCGGTGGCAATGGCAATACCGGCTTCGCCGTACAGGCGCAGTGCCAGCATGGTGGCAATCGCCGAGGCCAGAATATTTACAAAGTTATTGCCCAGCAGAATCAGGCCAAGCAAGCGGTCGGGGCGTTCCAGCAGCGCCTGCGCCAGTCGTGCGCCGCGATTGCCTTTTTCCACCAGGTGTTTCAGGCGATAGCGGTTGAGCGACATCAGGCCGGTTTCCGAACTGGAAAATAAGCCGGACAGCAGAATCAGCAGCCCCAGTATAATAAACAGGGTGATAGTGGAGATGTCGTTCAAGGCGGTTTCCTAAAGGATGAACTCGAGTACAAATTTGCTACCGAAATAGGCCAGCATCAGACTGATAAAACCGCCGAGTGTCCAGCGAATCGCAATGCGCCCACGCCAGCCCAGGGTGAAGCGGCCGACCAGCAGAATGGCAAATACCAGCCAGGCAATAATACTGAGAATGGTTTTATGCGCGAGGTGCTGGTCGAACAGGTTTTCCAGAAACACAAAACCGCTGAGCAGTGCCAGTGTCAGGCCGATAAAGCCCGCCAGAATAGCATCGAACAGCAGTTTTTCCATCACCTGCAAGGGTGGCAGGCGCTTCAGCCAGCCTCCGGGGTGGTGGTTATGCAGCATGCGGTTCTGCAGCGAGAGCACCAGCGACAGACCCGCCGCCAGTGCCAGCAGGCTGTAGGCAATAATCGATACCAGCACATGGATTTTCAGGCCCTGGGGCGCGTCATAGGGCAGCATATAACTGGACGGGCTGAACACCTGCGCCAGCAGCATCAGCGCTGCCAGTGGCATAATCAGCAGGGCAAAAATTTCAGTGTGGCGTTTAATGGTTATCACCAGGGTGAGCAGGGTGATCACCAGGGTCACCGATGAGGCAGCATCAAAAAAACCGAACTGGAAACCGCTCACCCCGAGCAGTTGCTGCTGCAGAATAAACAGGTGCAACAGCACCGCAGCAAACCCCGGCAGCAGCAGATGCAGCAATGCCTTGTTACTGAAAAACGGTTGTTTCCTGAGTCGCAGCAGCAAGGCCAGAGAGGACAGTAAATAAAGAGTAAAGGCAATAAACCCGGTGATTACATTCATTAATGCGCTAGTCATTGAGTCTGTTTTTATAAAGGAGAGTCATTATAGGGTAGCCACTCATGCTCTGTCATCATCGGGTGGGACTAATTGCACTGGTGTATCCTGCGCAGAATGGTGTAGCATAACAAAAGCTGTTTAAATTCATCGATTTGCTGCAGTTTCAGTATAACAGCTCAGCAGGTTAAACAAGCCGTTCGGGATAGATTCCGCGGCTCTCAGGGTAAGCATAATGAATCTACAGGTATTGGGGTGCAGCGGCGGTATTGGTCAGGGCTTGCGTACCTCATCCTTCCTAATTGACAACAGTCTGTTGCTGGATGCCGGCAGTGGTGTGGGTGATCTGAGTCTGGCGCAGATGCGCGCAATCCGCCATGTGTTTATCACCCATAGCCATGTGGATCATGTGCTGAGCCTGCCACTGATGGTGGATACGCTGTTTGATGAATTAAGTGAGCAGCCGCTGCAGGTGTATGCGCGACCGGAAACCATCGCCATTCTGAAACAACACCTGTTTAACTGGCAACTGTGGCCTGACTTCACCGAGTTGCCCAATCCGGCACAGCCGGTGCTCGAATTTGTGCCCATGTTGCCCGGTGATACGCTGCAGATAAACGATTTGCAGATCGAAATGGTCGAGGTGAAGCACACGGTGCCGGCCTGTGCTTATATTGTACAGGCCGTTCATGCATCGCAAGCCTCGGTGCTTGTATACAGTGGCGACACCACCACCAATAACACCCTGTGGGAGCGTCTTAACCAGCTGGCTCAGCTGGATTTTCTGCTGGTGGAAGTGGCCTTTGCCAATGCAGATGAGGGTCTGGCCAAACTGGCCAGGCATTTTTCTCCCGGATTACTGGCCGCCGATTTACACAAGCTGAAACATCGGCCACGGATCGGTATTTCGCATTTGAAACCGGGCATGGAACAGCAGATTTTTGACGAATGTTGCGCCGCCCTGCCCGACTATGAACTATGTCGACTCAACAGCGGCGAGCATTTTCAGATATAATTCACCGCTTACAAAATACAGCCAGTAAATAACCATGTTTGACAGCCTAAGCGATCGCCTTTCCAGAACCATCAAAAACCTGCGTGGTCAGGGGCGGATTACCGAAGACAATATAAAAGACACCATGCGGGATGTGCGCATGGCGCTGCTGGAGGCAGATGTCGCCCTGCCGGTGGTGCGTGACTTTGTGGAACGGGTCAAGCAGCGCGCGATCGGCCAGGAGGTAATGAGTAGCCTGTCGCCGGGTCAGGCTCTGATCAAGATCGTCGATGAGGAGCTGGTCGCCACCATGGGTGAGGCCAATGAGGGGCTTAATCTGGCAGCGCAACCACCGGCGGTGGTGCTGATGGCAGGTCTGCAGGGGGCGGGTAAAACCACCACCGTGGCCAAGCTGGCGAAGCTACTGCAGGATCGGCATAACAAGAAGGTGATGGTGGTGAGCTGTGATGTGTACCGCCCGGCAGCGATCAAGCAGCTGCAAACCCTGGCGGGTCAGGTCGGTGCCAGTTTTTATCCGAGTGAGGCAGAGCAGCAGCCGGTGGAGATTGCCCGAGCCGCGCTGGATGCGGCGAAAAAGCAGTTTCAGGATGTGTTGCTGGTGGATACCGCGGGCCGATTGCATATAGATAAAGAGATGATGGGGGAGATCCAGCAGATCCATCAGGCGGTGAATCCGGTGGAAACCCTGTTTGTGGTGGACAGCATGACCGGCCAGGATGCAGCGGTGACCGCCAAAGCCTTTAACGATGCGCTGGCGCTGACCGGGGTCGTGCTCACCAAAACCGATGGTGATGCCAGGGGCGGTGCAGCGCTGTCGATTCGCCAGATTACCGGCAAGCCGATCAAGTTTCTCGGTGCCGGGGAAAAAATCGATGCACTGGAGCCCTTTTATCCGGATCGTCTGGCTTCGCGCATACTGGGCATGGGGGATGTGCTGAGCCTGGTGGAAGAGGTGCAGCGCAAGGTGGATGTGGGCGATGCGGAGAAGCTGGCCAGCAAATTTAAAAAAGGCGGCTCGTTTGATTTCAATGACCTGAAAGCGCAGATGGAACAGATGATGAATATGGGTGGGCTGGGCGGTCTGCTCGACAAGCTGCCGGGCATGGGGCAGCTGGGTAATATCAAGGACAAGGTGAATGACAGGGACATCAAGCGTCTGATTGCGATTATTCAGTCAATGACCCCCAAGGAACGTGCCTTTCCCGACATTATCAAGGGTTCACGTAAAAAACGCATTGCCGCCGGTGCCGGGGTGCAGGTGCAGGATGTGAACAAGTTGATGAAGCAGCAGCAGCAAATGAAAAAGATGATGAAAAAAATGAAAGGCGGCGGTATGAAAAAAATGATGCAGATGATGCAGGGCAAGCTGCCACCGGGTATGGGTATGTAGGTCGATGGCAAATATGCCTGTTTTGCAGGCGGCCTCGTCCAAAAAAGCGCAAATTGGGCTTGCTACCCACTCTGCAAACCGCTAAAATTCCGCGTTTCCCACGGGCCTGATGGCTGGGGCCGCAAGGTCTGTGGTGGGTTTAACTAACATTTATTGAGACAGATACTAATGGTAACCATTCGTTTATCACGTGGCGGCGCCAAGAAGAAGCCTTTTTATCATGTAGTTGTAACTGATTCACGTATGCCTCGTGACGGTCGCTACATCGAGCGTCTGGGCTTCTTTAACCCAATGGCTCGCGGTGCAGAGAAAAATCTGGACGTTAGCCTGGATCGTATCGATCACTGGGTTTCACAGGGTGCGGCCACCACTGACCGTGTTAAATCTCTGATTAAGCAGGCGCGTAAAGCAGCCCAGGTTTAACTGGGGGCTTAATTGCAGGTTTTTTGCTTCGGTTGCAAAAGGCAGGCTGATGGCTGAGCAGGACGGCACCGAAGAGCTGATTTCGCTGGGTAAAATATCCGGCGTTTTTGGTGTAAAAGGCTGGGTGAAAGTGCATTCCTACACCGACCCCAGAGAAAAAATCGTCGACTACCGCCACTGGCAGATAAAACACCAGGGGCGCTGGCAGACGGTCGAGCTGGCCGATGGCAAGCGTCAGGGTAAGACGGTTGTTGCCCAGCTGGTGGGACTGGATGATCGCAACGAAGCCGAGCTTTATCGGGGCGACGAAATCGCCGTGTTTCAGCACCAGCTGGACGATCTGCAAAGCGGTGAGTACTACTGGCATCAGTTGCTGGGCCTGAAAGTGCTCACCCGCGAGGGTGTCGAGCTGGGTCTGGTGGATCATCTGCTGGAAACCGGCGCCAACGATGTGCTGGTGGTAAAGGGTGACAGAGAGCGCCTGGTGCCGTTTACGCCGGGTCATACGGTGTTGGAAGTAGACCTGGGCGCGCAGCAGATTACCGTTGACTGGGACCCGGATTTTTAAGTGGTGCTGTCAGCCAAGCGACAGGACGCAAGATGAGATTTGATGTCGTAACACTGTTTCCCGAAATGGTTGAACGTGTTGCGCATACCGGTGTACTGGGGCGAGCGATTAAAAGCGCGCAGTTGCAGCTGAGCAGCTGGAACCCCAGGGACTACACCGAAGACCGGCATCGCACGGTGGATGATCGTCCTTATGGCGGTGGCCCCGGTATGTTGATGAAGGTGGCGCCGCTGAAGGCGGCGATCGAAGCGGCGAAACAGTCTGCTCCGGGTCATAAGGTTGTTTATATGAGCCCGCAGGGTAAAACCCTGACACAGCAGGCGGTGCAGCAACTGGCACAGGAGCCGGGGCTGATTATTATTGCCGGTCGATATGAAGGCATAGACGAGCGCATTATCGAGCGCTATGTCGATGAAGAGTGGTCGATTGGCGATTATGTGCTGAGTGGCGGTGAGTTACCCGCGCTGGTGCTGATAGATGCCGTGGCCCGCATGATTCCCGGAGTGCTGGGGGATGAAAATTCAGCGCAACAGGATTCGTTTATGCAGGGCCTGCTGGATTGCCCGCATTACACCCGGCCAGAAGAAATTGATGGCCAGACAGTGCCGGATGTGCTGCTCAGTGGTCACCACCGTGATATTGAACGTTGGCGATTGAAGCAGAGTCTCGGACGTAGCTGGTTAAGGCGCCCCGATTTACTCGATGCACTGAACCTGACTGATGAACAGAAACAGCTGCTGGATGAATTTATTAACGAGCACAACAGCTGAATGTATTTAAATATTGGAGTAGACCATGAGTAACATCATCGCAGAGCTTGAAGCGGAACAGATGAACAAAGAAATCCCGACGTTTTCGTCTGGTGATACGGTTGTTGTACAGGTGCGCGTTAAAGAGGGTGACCGTGAACGCTTACAGGCCTTTGAAGGCGTGGTGATTGCAAAGCGTAACCGTGGTCTTAACTCAGCCTTCACGGTACGTAAAATTTCTAACGGCGAAGGCGTTGAGCGTGTATTCCAGACCTACAGCCCGCTGATCAGTGGAATTGCAGTGAAGCGTCGCGGTAAGGTGCGTCGTGCCAAGCTGTACTACCTGCGTGGCCGTACCGGTAAGGCTGCACGTATCAAAGAGAAGTTATAAAACCAGTCCGGTTTTATATTCAGGCCAGTGGTTAAACTGCTGGCCTGCAGGATCGAAAAGGGGTGCAATCATTGCGCCCCTTTTTTTATGCACAGGACGTGCGGTATTTCGCGGTAGGCAGGGACGCCGGGAGCGAAGATGCACAGGACGTGCGGTATTTCGCGGTAGGCAGGCAAGCAGTTGTTAGTCACGAGTCGGACGTCATTCGTCAAAAGACTAATGACTGGGGGATTAGCACTGCTGAAACGATGGATCCGCTTCGCTTGATGCCATCCTACGTAACTAGCATATCCATACATTTGCGTGCATTGGCGGACTGTTTCGCGTTTTCTTTTGCTTTTTTTGCTTCATTGCTGCGAACAAGACATATTCTATCTACCGGGTTTAGCAGGTAGTATTGTGCATCACTCATACGAGACGGATTGTTATATAGAATGGTGAAAATACAGGCGGTTATTTTATTCAGTTGCGGTCTGCTGTTCAGTCACTGGCTGGCAGCCGAGTCGGTAGACGGCACTGCAGCTGATAAAACGGTGGCCGCTGGTGATCAATCTCCGACACGAAACTCACAGGACTTTATCGAGGAAATGCGTAATCTGCATTTCAAAAATATCGATGAGCTGGTGGCGCTGCAGGTGCCCGGGCTGGCGCTGAGTTATATCAAACGGGAGCAACCAGCGTATCAGCCAGACCAGCCGATTGAATGGCTGTTCTGGGAACAGAAGCGGATTGAGCTACTCGCCTATACCCGGCAGTGGTTGGTGCTGATCGAACGGGTGGACGCACAGCGGGAAAAGCTGAACACAGTCAAGGTGGCCACCGCCGATCGCAACTGGTTTCTAACCGAGCAGGTGAAGGCACGCATCCAGTTAAAGGATTATGACGCGGCGCTTAAACAGTTACGCAAGTTGTTATGGACTGCTTCGCCGCGGGTTGCCAGTCGTATCCTGGCCAACTGGCGTCGGCTGGTTATCGAGGTTTATCTCAACCAGTCACAGTTGAGCGATGCGCGTATGGCAATGCAGCGTTACCAGCAGGATTATGGCGCGCTGGCGCAACAGGATGGTCGTAGCTGGCTTAATATACAGGCCGAATTGCTGATGCAGTTAGAACAGTACCAGCAGGCTGCTGGCCTGCTGGCAAAGGCAGTCGGGCAAAATAACAACACCGAGTTTCAGGCGTTGCAGTTGCTGGCCCGATATAAGGCGCAGCAGCTAACCGCGAAGCAGGCCCTGCAACAGGCCGACAAGTACATAAAACAGCTGTCACAAAAACAGCCAGCCGAAAAGGCTCAGGCGATGACTCAGACCGAAGATTTACTGCACTATGTGCGTCTGCTAATGCTGATTGAGACTGCGCAGCTGGATCAGGCGGTGCAGCAGCTGGAGCAGTTGCTGGCAAAAGCGCAGCTGCAACTGACCGACTCTGTGATGCAGATAGGTGGTCTACAGTTGAATGCTGACAGCCTGTGGACATTGTATTTGCAATACGGGCAACAGCAGGCTAACCAGCAGGGCCTGTTAACCGGTGATGATGCCGCGTGGTATGCGCTGGCCAATAACCAGCATAAAAACCAGCCTTATGGTGCCAGGGCATTGCTGGCGGTTCTGGCACTACAGGCGCAACAACTGCACCAGCGCCAGCTGGCGATGCAACAGCTGAGCGAATCGATTGTCAGCGAGCAGTTGCCGTTGCAGCTGGTGAAGCGTCTGTTTACCGAAAGCAGCTATTTCAGCAATCTGGCAACTGTTGCCCCAGCAGTGCGTTACCAGCTAATCGATTACAGCCTGTCCCAGGGGCGGGTGAAACAGGCCGCCACCTTGTTTGCCGGGTTACAACAGCCACCGTCGGATCAGGACCAGTTTGAATGGGCGCTGCGGCGTGCGCGGGTGCTGATTCTCAGCGGTGATTTCCAGCGCGGCGCCGCTGCGCTGAGCGAGATACTGGAGACCCAGACACTGGGCGGTAAGCAGGTGGACAAGTTTTTACAGGTGGTATTTGACTTGCAGGCGGTGGAACAGCACCAGCTGTCCATATCGCTGTTTGATGCGCTGGCACGGCAGGTGGATGATTCCCGTGTGCTGCGTGAGCTGATGTTCTGGCGGGCTGAATCGCTGCACGCGCTGAAACAGTATGAGCAGGCGGCTTACCTGTTTCTCAAATCGGCGGTTCCACTGGAAAAGGTGTATGATCACTGGTACCACACCGCGACATTCCGTGCGGCAGAAAGTCTGTTAAGTGCAGGTCTGTATCAGGATGCGCGGCAGCGCTTTCTGCACCTGCTGGCGATCACCGAAAATGCGGCACGCAGGGCGGTGATCCAGCAACGTCTGCAGTCCATTCGCCTGAATGAGGTGCAGCCCGGGGCATAGCGCCGAGTTATCGCCCGAGGTGTATCATGAACAGTGTAATTTGCCATACCCCCCTGATTGATCTGAAAATCAGCCAGCATGACAACCGGCTGTGTGAGATCGATTTTATGCATATGGCGGCTCGTACAGACCAGCAGCCGACAGCCATTGCCGAGCCACAGGGCATCGAGGATCCGCTGCTTGAGCAGGCGTTGCGGCAGATTCTGGCGTATCTCGAAACGCCGCTATTTGTATTTGATCTGCCCTTAAAGCCGCAGGGAACCCAGTTCCAGCAATCAGTCTGGGGTTATTTGCGCAGCATTCCAGCCGGGGAGGTGCGCACTTACGGTGAGGTGGCCGCTGACCTCAACAGCTCGCCCCGCGCAGTGGGCAATGCCTGTCGGCGTAATCCGCTGCCATTGGTCATTCCCTGTCACCGGGTGGTGTCGGCAGCGGGTATTGGCGGCTTTGCCGGACACATCTCAGGTGCACAAATTGATATAAAAAGGCAGTTATTGGCCCATGAGGGGGTTGAAATTTAGGCGACTACCCCAATTTTTACAGGCAAATTTTCTGTTTCAATTCTGGAGTAAGTAATGACGGTAGAAGCCTATAAAGAAACCCTTGAATTTCAGGCAGAAGTGAAGCAGCTGCTCAAGCTGATGATTCACTCGCTTTATTCCAATAAAGAAATATTTCTGCGCGAACTGGTATCCAATGCCTCCGATGCCTGTGACAAGCTGCGCTTTGAAGCGCTGGCCAACGAGCAGCTGTATGATGGCGATTCCGAGCTCAAGATCCATATCGAATTTGATAAAGAGGCCCGCACCCTGAGCGTTTCTGATAACGGCATTGGTATGTCGCGGGATGAAGTGGTGGAAAATATCGGCACCATCGCCAATTCCGGCACCAAAAAATTCATTGATTCACTGAGCGGTGATCAGGCCAGGGATTCGCACCTGATCGGTCAGTTCGGTGTGGGTTTTTATTCCACCTTTATTGTGGCCGACAGGGTTACGGTGAAAACCCGTCGAGCCGGTGCCGCCGCAGAGCATGGTGTGCTGTGGGAATCGACCGGTGAGGGTAGCTATACCCTGGAAACCATTGAAAAAGACAGCCGCGGTACAGAGATCATTCTGCATATTCGTGAAGGCGAAGATGAATTCCTCGATAGCTGGCGGCTGAAAAACATTATTCATACCTATTCAGACCATATCTCACTGCCTATCACCATGCCCAAAGAAGTCAGTGCATCGGATGAGGAAGGCGAGGAAGCAGAAGCCAGCGAAAACGAAGTCGTGAACAAGGCATCGGCGTTATGGACCCGTGCAAAAAGCGAGATTAGTGAGGACGAGTACAAGGAATTTTACAAGCACATTGCGCATGACTTTGAAGAGCCGATGAAGTGGGGGCATAACAAGGTCGAAGGCAGTCAGTCCTATACCTCGTTATTCTATATTCCGAAAAACCCGCCATTCGATCTGTATGAACGTGAGCGCAAGCAGGGCATTAAACTGTATGTAAAACGTGTGTTTATTATGGATGACACGGATCACATTATGCCCATGTACCTGCGTTTCATTCGTGGCGTTGTGGATTCCGATGACCTGCCATTAAACGTATCCCGCGAAATACTCCAGCACAACAAGGTGATCGATAAAATCAAATCCGCCTCGGTGAAAAAAGTGCTGGGCATGATTGAATCGATGGCGAAGAATGATACAGACGCCTATGCCAGTTTCTGGGAAGCGTTCGGTAATGTGATCAAAGAAGGTCCGATCGAGGACTTTAGCAACAAGGATCGCATAGCCAAATTGTTGCGCTTTGCTTCAACCGAAAATGACAGTGCAACACAGAGTGTTTCGCTGGAAGATTATGTATCACGCATGAAAGAAGGTCAGGAGCAGATTTACTTTATTACTTCAGACAGCTACAACGCGGCGAAAAACAGCCCGCATCTGGAAGTGTTCAAGCGTAAGGGACTGGAAGTGTTGTTGCTGTCAGATCGCATTGATGAATGGCTGGTGCAGCACCTGACAGAATTCGACGGCAAGAAACTGCAGAATATTGCCAAGGGCGATCTGGACCTGGGTCAGTTCGAGGATGAAGAAGAGAAGAAGGCGCAGGAAAAAGCCGAGGGTGATATGAAAGGCGTGGTCGAGATGATGAAGGAAAAACTCGCCGATAAGGCCAAGGAAGTGCGGATTACCCATCGCCTGACCGATTCACCCTCCTGTCTGGTGCTGGATCAGTTTGATATGGGCTTGCAGATGCAGCAGATTATGCGCGCCGCTGGCCAGGAAGTGCCGCAAAGCAAGCCGATTCTGGAAATCAATCCGGAGCATCCGCTGGTGGTCAAACTGAAAGACATGGGCGATCAGACGCAATTTGAGAACTGGTCGCATATCCTGTTTGATCAGGCGATGCTGGCGGAAGGTGGCCAGCTGGAAGACCCGGCCGCCTATGTTAAACGGATTAACCAGATGCTGGGTTAGCACAGTTTTGTAGCGTAAGTCATTGCACAGCCCCTGCCTTGCGGCGGGGACTTTGTTTTTTTTATATAATTTATGTTATTGAAAAATAACATTTTTTTAACAGGCAGCCAAAGCCTGATATGATTGATCTGGTTCCCAGATAAATCTGGCCGATTTGTTGTTTATTCGTTGAGCAGAGCTTTGTATGTCATCGATGTCCCTATTCAGGTTCAAGTTGTTACCTATGCTGATGATTGCGTGTCTGGTGCTGAGTTTCGCCGCCCAGGCGTCGAAATTCAACACAGAGAAACGTTACCTGTATGTTCAGCCGGGGCAGAGTATTTTCAGCATTGTGCAGGTGCTGTATTCCGATCAGCAAAAGTACTGGCCGGAAATTATCCGCAAAATTGTACGCACCAACCCCCATGCATTTGTGGGTGCCGATGCAACTAAAATTCTACCCGGCGAGCGTATTGAATTACCCGCTTATACCGGCAGCATAAAACCAACGCAAACCACCAGCAAGGCGGTGGTGTATAAAGGTCCCAGTGCGGTGGGGCAGGTAATCAAAAGCCGCGGACGGGCTTTTGTATTGTCGGAAGATCACAAACGTCGTGATCTGGCGCTGGGCAGTGAGGTGTTCGTGGGTGATCGAATATTTACCGGTGTCGAAGGCTTTATTCGTCTGAGCATGATAGACGATGCCAAAATTGACTTACGCTGTAACAGTGAGATGCGCATCGAAGACTACCAGTTATTGCGAGGTGCCAATCGCAGTGTATTACGCCTGATTAAGGGCAGTGTGAAAAAAATTACCGGCAGTATTGGCAAGGTGGCCGAAGATATTTATGAAATGCATACACCCATAGCTACGGTAGGTGTTCGCGGCACAGAATACGCGATTCGTGTACTGCAGTCTCACGGTTGTGATGGCAGCCTGGATGTTAATAGTGACGGCCTGTTTGTTAAGGTGAATAAAGGTGCGATTGATATTAAAAGTGATCAGCAGAGAGTCGCGATGAATAGTGGTCAGGCTGCGCATCTTGCGGATGAAGCCAGCCAGATAAAAGCCATAGACGCCCGCGATGGTGTGTTTGAAGAAGCGCCGGAAGAGAAAAAGACGTTTCTGGGTTCAATCAGCTGGTTGTTACTCATGCCAGTGCTGTTGCTGTTCAGGCGCGTGAAAGGTTATGTCTGCAGTTGAGCAGCAGCGTATAGATAAGTGGTTATGGGCCGCACGCTTTTTTAAAACACGCTCACTCGCCGCCGAGGCGGTGAGTGGTGGCAAGGTGCATCTCAACGGCGAGCGGGTAAAGCCTTCACGCAATGTGAAGGTGGGTGATCAGCTTAAAATTACCCGTGGCCAGTACGAGTTTGTGATCAGTGTCGACGGGCTTAATCAGCAGCGTCGACCGGCAAGTGAGGCGCAGGCCCTGTATACCGAATCACAACAGAGTCAGCAGAAACGTGCCGCACTGGCAGAGTCGATGAAAATCATTAATGCCAGTATGCCCTTCAGTGACAGTCGACCCAGCAAAAAACAGCGGCGTCAGCTGGTGCGACTCAAACGTCCAGAATAGCGTAGCCGTGATTTTTAATAACTGCTAAGTTATTGAAAATGAAAAACAAATCAAAATCGTATTTTGATTTGTTTTTGCTCTGATCATTGCTCGTCTCATCCATGAGACTCACCCCTTCGGGGCTAATGCTATCATTCGCTCCAGGCGAATGATTCACGGATGAATTATTCAGAGCTTCCCAAGCAATATAAAACATCATGTTGCTATTTTAAATAGTCGTTACCGTACTCAGGCTATACACCAGTATTGAACATCCTGTGCCTCTAAAAAGCTAACTGCCTGTGAGCCTTTCAGCATGGCAAATGTTGACAGCATGCCCGCTTCAATACAGGTGCTGGCGATTACACTTACCGAACGGGGCGCAGCTTCAATCGGGTAGCCGGTTTTCGGATTAAGAATATGGCTGTAGCGTTTGCCGTCCTTGAGTAAAAAACGTCGCGCATCGCCACTGGTGGCCAGCCCTCCCTGGTACAGGCTTATTGCCCCGGCACTGGCTTCGCCGGTGTGACTCGGATCATCCACGCCGATCACCCAGGGCCTGTTATCGCGGCGAGGTTTCTGGCAGGCAATATCACCACCATAGTTCACCAGAAAACTGAGCTGCGTGTGCTGCCCCAGTAATTTAACCGTGGAGTCCACAGCGTATTCCTTGCCAATGCCACCAAGGTCTATTTCCATGCCTTCAGGGAGACTGATCTGCGGCGCTGTCCAGCTGATTTTCTGCCAGCCAATAAAAGGCAGCAGCGAGTTTACAGCTTCTGCATCGGGCAGTTGATCGCTACCATCAAAGTGCCAGACCTTACGTAAAATACCGGAGCTAATATCAAACAGACCATCACTGAGCTCAAAGCACTGCCGTGCAAAATCCAGTAACAGTGCGGTTTCATTATCAACAATGATCGGCTGCCCATTGGCATTATTTATCTGGTAAATAATATTGTCATTGCGATAGCGACTGAATTTGTGCTCAATGCGAAACGCTTCCTCTGCGGCCAGCTGGGTGATTTTTTCTGCCAGTAAAAGATCCTCGCTTTCAAGCAGAATCTCACAGGGGCAAGCCATGGCGCTGAACTGGCCAATGCAATAACCGGATTTCTGTTGCAGTTCGATCTGGGGCAAGGATTATTCTTTATGTTGCTGTTAACCTGTGTTTTAGCGTTGCTTGAGGGCCTCTACAATGTGCTGTTCAAGTTCGCCGGTCTGGTTCTGTTTAAAGCCTTTGTGGGTAAAAATAATATTGCCCCTGCGATCAAGCAGGTATGAGGTAGGCATTACTTCTACGCCATAGCTTGTCGGCGTTGTGCCCTGTGGGTCGTAGGCAACTTTAAACTGTGCAGGATATTTGCTTAAAAAAGCATTGGCTGCAGAACGCTGGTCATCAAGATTGATGGCAATGATTTGCAAACCTTTGTTGGCATATTTTTTTTGCATCTCGTTCATAAATGGAAATGACTCACGGCAGGGTTTGCACCAGGAGGCCCAGAAATCCACATAAACAATTTTATTCCGGTACTGATCCAGACTGATCTCGCCATTATCGCTGGCCAGGCTAAAGGCCGGAGCCTGCTGGGCGCTTGCTGCAGTATTGCTGCCAACCAGTAGTGCCAGTGTCATAAATAGAAAATGAAAAGTGTTGCGCATTAATATCTCCGTAAAAATATGATTAAAAACGGGTGATAGGCATATAACTAGCAAGTTCGCGGTATGCACCATGCTGTATTTAAGGGCTATCTGATCGCCAATTGTAGTTGTTTTCAGGATGCCATGACTGACTTAAGTCATCTAAATAATTTAAATGAGATGCGTGACCCCGGGAAATGTGATGACACTCTCATTTTTAAGGTGATTTACAGGGGTTGACAGATAAATCAGTAATGGCGTTGTACTCTCTGGCGTGCTTGATGTTAATCCGGCGATTTCAAGCTGGTCGACCGTTCTCTGCACCCGGAAGTGGGTATTGATATCGAAAAAAATTTTGCTCGGCTGGAAGAGCTGGCAAATTCTATGTCATTGCCAGCGGGTTACAAACTGAGTGCAGATATGGCGCTGGAAAAAGCTGAAACCAGTCATGTGTATGCGGCACTGGTCGGTGTCTGTCCAGTGAGCGGTTACTGACCCTGCAGGTGCGGAAACACAGCGGGTTGAAACCCTGTCGGACACGACTTCGGCTACCCAGCTGGGGTGTCAGCTATGATCTGACCTCGATGCTGGAAGTTAAACTGGGGCTGGAAACCCATCTGGCGGAGTTTGCATTCACCAGCCTTGAGCTTGAAAATGACCTGTACCTGCTACAGCCTGGTCTGTCCTGTCATTTCTAAGGAAGCTCTGAATAATTCATCCGTGAATTATCAGAGCAAAAACAAATCAAAATGCGATTTTGATTTGTTTTTCATTTTCAATAACTTAGCAGTTATTGAAAATGGCGACACATCCTTGTGCCGTGGAACCTCTGAGTTTTTCAGAGGTTCCCTAAGTGCCTGCTGAGTTAGTCCCGCTCGGCCCTCATGGTTGCCTGCGAATATTCTTTCACACTGCCATAATCTTCATATGCCTGATAAAATAGTGCGCCTTTGTGCGCATAGTGTAATAATTGCAGATATTTAAGGCCCTCTGAATAACGCTGATATGTCAGCATTGTTCAGAGGCGCCTTAAGCCATTTGATTCATTATTTAAGACCGAGAAAAAGGGCAGTTTATGAAACTAATAACCGCAATCATTAAGCCGTTTAAACTGGATGATGTGCGCGAAGCGCTATCACAGATTGGTGTGCAGGGGATCACCGTGGTTGAAGTGAAGGGCTTCGGACGTCAGAAGGGCCATACTGAGCTGTACCGCGGTGCCGAGTACGTGGTTGATTTTCTACCTAAGATCAAACTGGAAATCGCGATCAAGGCATCTATGGTCGAGCAGGTGATCGATACCATCCGTGATGCCGCCAATACCGGCAAAATTGGAGATGGCAAAATTTTTGTCTCCGAGCTGGAGCAGGTGATTCGTATTCGTACCGGTGAATCTGGAGAAGAGGCACTATAGACAGTCAGGCTTTGCTCTCACTGAATGGTGGGTGGTGTACATGGGGAACAATAATAAAATGAAATCTATAATAAAAAAGTTTGCGGGATTACTGGCAGTGCTTTGCCTGCTTCCACTGAATGCGCAGGCAGACCAGCTTAACTCGGCTGATACCGCCTGGGTAATGACGGCGACCGCACTGGTGCTGTTTATGACGCTGCCCGGGCTGGCGATGTTTTATGCAGGGATGGTACGTGCACGTAACGTGCTGTCTGTTTTAATGCAGTGCTTCTCAATCGCCGCCATGTCATCTATTGTGTGGTTTGTGGTTGGCTATAGCCTGGCTTTTGGCGACGGTAATGCCTGGATTGGTGATTTTAGTCGGGTGATGTTATCCGGTGTCGGCCGTGACACCCTGTCGGGCGGTATCCCTGAATCGCTGTTTATGATGTTTCAAATGACTTTCGCTATTATTACCCCGGCGCTGATTGTCGGTGGCTTTGCCGAACGGATGAAGTTTTCCGCCATGTTGCTGTTCAGTGTAATCTGGCTGCTGCTGGTTTATGTGCCCGTTACCCACTGGGTATGGGGTGGTGGCTGGCTGTCACAAATGGGGCTGTACGACTTTGCTGGTGGCATCGTGGTGCATATCACTGCGGGTGTCGCAGCGCTGGTTGCGGCACTGGTGCTGGGCCCAAGACGTGGTTTTCCAACCACCGCCATGCCACCGCATAATATGACCATGACCATTGCCGGTGCCGGTATGCTCTGGGTTGGCTGGTTTGGCTTTAACGGTGGCAGTGCGCTGGCGTCAAACGGTGATGCCGCTATGGCGATACTGGTAACGCATATTTCTGCGGCCACGGGTGCCATGACCTGGATGATCATCGAATGGATCCGCTTTGGTAAACCCAGTGCACTGGGTCTGGTGACCGGCATGGTCGCCGGTCTGGGTACCATTACCCCGGCATCGGGCTTTGTTGGTCCTGGCGGCGCGCTGATTATTGGCCTGCTGGCGGGCATCGTCTGCTTTAGTGCCACTCAGTATCTACAGCGAGTGCTGAAAATAGATGACTCACTGGACGTGTTTCCGGTGCATGGTGTAGGGGGCATTCTGGGCACCCTGCTGGCCGGTGTATTCTCCGCCACCACGCTGGGTGTTTTCAGTGGCTATGGGTTTGCCGATGGCATTGAAAGCATGAGTGGGCAGTTTCAGGTGCAGCTCATTGGCGTGCTGGTCACCATTGTTTTCACCGCGGTGGTGACCTGGGGCATTCTCAAGCTGGTTGAGGCCATGGTTGGGCTGCGTGTTAGCGACGAACAGGAGCTGGAAGGCCTGGATATCGTCTGCCATGAAGAGCGTGGTTATGATCTGTAGGTCTGGCAGAGTCTACCGTCATTGTTCAGAAGCACTCTGAGCTGAAAATACTTTTGCAGAACACAGAAGGCCCGGCCAGCATGGCTAGTGTTATGAAATACATATAACACTAGCCAACTTAAAAACAGCTGCAGGCTTATGCCTTTTGTGTTCCTGTGCTACTATCGGCGGCTTACAATCAGCCAGATAAATCAAAGACATATCAACTTCTAGATGACCCAGCCCACTATTATTCCACGCCCCGAGCACAGTGTTTCAAGAGATAATATTGATGACTATGCACTGAAGGTGCTGTATCGCCTGCATAAAGCCGGTTACCGCGCCATGCTGGTGGGCGGCGGGGTGCGTGATCTGCTGCTGGGACATGCGCCCAAGGACTTCGATGTGGCCACCGATGCGCACCCGGAAGAGGTCAAAAAGCTGTTCAGCAACAGCCGGCTGATCGGTCGCCGTTTTCGCCTGGCGCATGTGTTTTTTGGTCGCGAAATAATCGAGGTGGCCACTTTCAGGGCCAGTCAGGATGAAATCGACGACATTGATGAGCCGGATCGCGAGCACAATGACAGTGGGCGAATTCTAAGAGACAATGTTTACGGCCAGATCGAGGATGATGTCTGGCGTCGTGATTTCACTGTCAATGCGCTCTACTACGACATCGCCGATTTTTCCATTATTGATTACACCTCCGGCATGGAAGATGTTAAAAACCGTGTGCTGCGTTTAATCGGTGACCCGGAAACCCGATACCGTGAAGACCCGGTGCGCATGCTGCGGGCGATTCGCTTTGCCGCAAAGCTGGGCTTTAGCATCCACCCGGAGTCGGAAAAACCGATTTATCAGCTGGGGCATCTGCTGGCCGATATTCCACCGGCCCGCCTGTTTGATGAAGTGCTCAAGCTGTTTCATTCCGGCAAAGCGAATGTGTCGTTACAGTTGCTGCGTCAGTATGATCTGCTGCAATATTTATTCAAACAGACTGATCAGCAACTCAGGCAGGGTGACGAAGGCTTTGCACACTTTATCGAACGGTGCCTGGACAGCACCGATGAGCGCATTAATCAGGATAAACCGGTGACCCCCGCGTTCTTATTTGCGGCCATGTTATGGCGTCCGGTCAGCCAGCTGGCGGACGAGCTGGTGGCGGCGGGTGAGCCACTGTCGATTGCGATGCAGAATGCCAGCTCAATGGTGCTGTCGAAACAGATTCGCACGATTTCCATACCTAAACGTTTCAGCATGGTGGCACGGGATATCTGGCATCTGCAACACCGTTTCAAATACCGTCATGGGCGCCGCGCGCAGGCTTTGCTGGGGCATAAGAAATTCCGCGCGGCTTATGATTTTATGTGTATCCGCAGTCAGGCGGGTGAAATAAGCGATGACAGCTGCGACTGGTGGACCCGCCTGCAAACCCTGGATGCCAGCGCGCAGGAAAAACTGCTCAAGCCTGCCCGCGTCAAATCAGCCAGGAAAGCCGGCGGTGGCAAGAAAAAAATCTCATGACCCTGGCTTATATTGGCCTGGGCAGTAATCTGCAGGATCCGCAGCGGCAGTTAAATAAGGCAAGGGCCGCGATTGCGCAGCTGGCCGATACACAGATTAAACAGTGTTCGTCGATTTACCAGAGCCCGGCAATGACACTGGATAATGAACCGCAGAACGATTACCTGAATGCGGTGATTGCCATCGACACCACACTGGATGCAGCGCAGTTGCTGGGCCAGTTACAGCGCATTGAAAATGCACAGGGCCGGGCACGGGATAAGCGCTGGGGGGCGCGCACGATTGACCTTGATATACTGCTGTATGGTGATCTGCAAATCAGTGGCGAACAGCTCAATCTGCCCCATGCGGAAATGCATAAACGGCGATTCGTATTACAGCCTCTGCAGCAGATTGCGCCACAGCTTCGCATTCCCGACCAGACAGACCTGCAGACATTATTGCAGGCGGTACAGGATCAGCCGCTGAAAATAATCGGTGAGTTTAATGATTGATTCAGACAAGATGAGTTCGCACACAGAATCGCAGACAGATTCCGCTAATGGTGAACCGCGCTTTATTGTGGTGGAAGGGCCGATCGGGGTGGGTAAAACCACCCTGGCGAAGAAACTGGCAAAGAGTTTTGGCAGTGAGATTCTGCTGGAAGCGGCGGCAGAAAATCCGTTCATGTCGAAGTTTTATGAAAATCCGCGGGCGGCAGCACTGTCAACCCAGCTGTTTTTTTTATTGCAGCGAGCGCGACAGATGCAGGAAATTCGTCAGGGCGACATGTTCAACCCGGTACGCATTGCGGATTTCCTGATGGAAAAAGACCGGCTGTTTGCCGAACTGACCCTGAACGATGACGAGCTGTCGCTCTATGAGCAGGTGTACGAGCAGCTCACTATCGACGTGCCGGTGCCGGATCTGGTGGTCTATCTACAGGCACCGATTGATGTACTGCTGCAGCGCATTGAAAATCGTGGTCTGCCCCATGAGCGATTAATCGAGGCGGCCTATCTGCAACGGCTGTCAGATGCCTATGTGAATTTTTTCTATCATTACGGTGAGGCGCCTCTGCTGATTGTGAATGCCACTGAAATCGACTTTGCCAATAATGACTATGATTACCAGCAGCTGCTGCAACAGTTGAAAACGGTACGCAGTGGCCGACACTACTACAATCCCAATCCGGTACTTATTTAAACCCGATACTTATTTAAACAATGGACCGCTTATGAGTTCACATTCTTCTGCCCCCTCCCGAATCACGGTCAACACGCTGCGCGAGATGAAGGCACGGGGCGAGAAAATCGCCTGCCTGACCGCCTATGATGTGAGTTTTGCCCAGTTGCTGGATCAGTCTGCAGTCGATATTGTGCTGGTGGGCGACTCACTGGGTATGGTGATCCAGGGGCTGGATTCGACCATTCCAGTGAGCATGGAGGAGATGATTTATCACGGTAAAGCGGTGTCGCGGGGGCTGCAACGTGCGTTGCTGATTCTGGATATGCCGTTTCTGTCCGATGCCACCACCCAGCAGGCGGTGCAGAATGCCGGCCGCTTTATGAAAGAGGCCGGTGCCAATATGGTCAAGCTGGAGGGCGGTGCCGATCAGCGCGAACTGGTAGAAACCCTGACCCGACTGGGTATTCCGGTCTGTGCGCACCTTGGCCTGCAACCGCAGCGGGTGCATAAACTGGGCGGCTACCGGGTGCAGGGGCGAGATGCAGACGCCGCGGAGAAAATGCTCAATGATGCGCAGGTGCTGGAGCAGGCCGGTGCGGATCTGTTGTTGCTGGAATGTGTGCCTGCCTCCCTGGCGCAGCAGCTGACAGAACAGGCAAACATTCCGGTGGTCGGTATAGGTGCCGGTGCACAGACCGACGGCCAGATTCTGGTGCTGTACGATATTCTGGGGATTTCCGTCGGGCATATTCCACGTTTTTCCAAAAACTATATGCAGCAGGCCGGCGGCATTCAGCAGGCGGTGGAGCAGTATGTAAACGAAGTAAAGCAGGGTACTTTCCCCGATGCCGAGCACAGTTTTAAATAATGTCTGATTTTCATAAGGTGATGCATGTAGTCAGTCGCATCGACATGCTGCGTAGTCAGTTAAGCCAGTGGCGAGAGCAGGGCGAGCGCATTGGTTTTGTGCCCACCATGGGCTATCTGCATGACGGCCATTTAGCCCTGGTCAGGCAGGCGCAGCAACAGTGTGATCGGGTGGTGGTGAGTATTTTTGTTAATCCATTACAGTTCAATCAGCCCGGCGACCTTGCTGCCTACCCTGAGGACCTGCAACACGACCAGCAGCAACTCAGCGCCGCGGGGGTGGATCTGCTGTTTCTGCCGGATGAGCAGACTATCTACCCGGATGGCCCGCAGCAAATGACTCGGGTCTGTGTGCCGGGTGTCAGCGAGACCCTGGAAGGGGCCTGTCGTCCGGGACACTTTGATGGAGTGGCCACGGTGGTGACCAAGCTGTTTAATCTGGTACAGCCGACACGGGCCTATTTCGGGGAAAAAGACTTTCAGCAGTTACTGCTGGTGAAACAAATGGTGCATGACCTGAATCTGCCGCTGGAAATCGTGGCGGTAGCGACACAACGTGAGGCGGATGGTCTGGCGATGAGTTCGAGAAATGCGCGCCTTGATCATGAGTCGCGCAAACTGGCTCCGCAACTGTACCAGAGCCTTTGCTGGCTGCAGGAAGCATTACAGCAGGGGCAGGACTTTACTGCTTTACGTGCCGCAGCGGAGCAGCGTCTGCAGCAGGCAGGCTTTGAAGTGGAGTATATCGCGCTGTGTGATCAGCAGCTGCAGCCACTGAAGCGCTTAAGCGAAGCCCCGTCCCGGCAGGCGGTGCTGCTGGTTGCAGCGCGTCTGGGTGGAGTGCGTCTGATTGATAATCTGCGTATAGACAAGCCTGCCTGAGGTGCCCTGTACTCTTGCCGGATAAGCCGAAAACCTCCAGAAAAACAGTCGTCTATCCGTTATATCAGGATTGGCTTAACTTGATTGCAGGGGGTAATTCCCTCATAATTAACCAACACCCTTTCGCAGGCCCTTATCGCAGGAATGTTTATGCAGCTGACAATGCTTAAAGCCAAGTTACACCAGGCCCGAGTGACGCTCTCAGAGCTTGAGTATGAGGGCTCCTGTGCGATTGACAGTGTTCTGCTGGATGAGGCGGGCATTCATGAATACGAACAGATTCAGATTTACAATCTGGCCAATGGTAATCGTTTTATCACCTATGCGATTCGCGGTGAAGCGGGCAGCGGGATGATTTCAGTGAACGGTGCAGCGGCGCATCAGGCCTCGCCGGGTGATCGGGTGATTATCTGCAGCTATGCCCAGCTGGATCAGAAAGAAGTCGCCAGATTCAAGCCGAAGCTGGTGTATCTGGATGAAAACAACCGCATCACCCATAGCAGCGATCAGATTCCAGTTCAGGTAGCCTGACACGCGAAACTGGCTTGCTGTCTTGTCTGCACGGGTTATCGTGTACTTTTTCAGGACGTTCCAGGCCGATTTTCATTAGATAAACTTGACGCCAGAATGGCACGGTTACGGCCACTTTCCTTGGCCCTGTAAAGTGCGCGATCCGCTTCTTCAATCAGCTCCTTGGCATTATAACTGCTGCCGGTATCATGGGTGGCTATTCCCATGCTGACGGTAATGTGCTGAGCGACGCCAGAATGCTTATGTTCAATGCCGGTGCGTTCCAGCATTTCATTGAAACGTTCTGCCACCTTCAGCGCCTGCGCTTCTTCCGTGCCGCTCAGCAATGCGACAAATTCTTCCCCACCGTAACGTGCTGCCAGATCCTGTGGGCTGAGACAGGCTTTGCTTAACAACGAGGCGACTTCTTTCAGACAATCATCACCCAGCTGATGGCCATAGTTATCATTGAAGTCTTTGAAATAATCGATATCGATCAGTATCAGTGAAACCGGGGTATTGTTTTTTAAACCGTCCTGTAGATCGGCTTCCAGGGTTTCATCAAAGTGACGTCGATTGGCAATCCCGGTGAGGCCGTCCATGGTGGACAATTCCTGCAGTTTTTTATTACTGGTTTCCAGCTGCTTTTTTAACTGGCGTAGTGCGAAAAAGGCCGAGTCGCGTTCTTTCTGTAAAATATAGTTTTTTGCATGGGCGCGAATGCGTGCAATCAGTTCGATGGCATCGGGCAGTTTTACCAGGTAATCACTGGCGCCATAACTGAAGGCTTCACTCTTGATGGAGGCTTCCTCCTTGGAGGACAGCACAATCACCGGAATGTCGCGGGTTTCGTGATTCGCCTTGTAAAATCGCAGCAGGGTCATGCCATCGGCATCCGGCATAACCAGATCCTGCAGAATAATGGTGGCGTCTATTTTAACTGCTTTTTCAATCGCCTGCGTCGGGTCTTCCGTGTAGGTAAGTTGCATATCCGATTCGTCAGCCAGCATTCGACGAATACCCTCGGCAATAATCGGTTGGTCATCCACTAATAGAATACGAATCTGTGCGTCCGTGTTGGCTGATGTGTCTTCGTTCATGTGCTTAAACTTATAGTTATACTGAGTTGTCGGTTAAGTAGCTGTTGCGGAAATTATTCCAGCTGTTTCAAAATTTCAGCTGCTATCTCGTTTATATCAAGCTGTTTTCTGACCGCGCCCATTTCACAGGCTGCCCTGGGCATGCCGTAAACGGCACAGCTTTGCTGGCTTTGCGCAATGGTCAACATTCCGCGATTGTAGAAGGATAATAGACCATTTGCGCCATCCCGTCCCATGCCGGTTAATAACACGCCAATCAGTCGGTTTGGCCAGTGCGCCACTGCACTCTCGAAAAACGTATTGACCGAGGGCCGGTAAGGGTAGTCGGCCGGTTCATGAGTATAGGCGAAGCAACCTTCCTCATCGATAATCAAGTGATCATTACGGCCGGCCATATAGGCATGACCGGGTTTTGGCCGGCTGTGCGGCTGTGCAATCTCGACAGAAATATCGGTTTGTTCATTCAGCCAGTTCGCCAGTCCCTGACTGAATTCATCATCCATGTGTTGAATAATCACAAAACTGGCGTGGGTACTGGCGGGTAATTGTCTGAGAATAGTCAGTAATGCCGCCGGGCCGCCGGTGGACGCGCCAATAGCTACCAGTGCTGTATCTGCAGTGGGTAGTTTGCTTTTGGGTCTGGGGGCGCGGTTGGCACTGTCGTGCAGTTTTTTAATGTTGCTGAGCTTGTTTTTGAAATCGTTGAGAGAGGCTTCATTGTCAGCACGTGGTTCCGATAGCGCATCCAGCGCGCCATAGGACATGGCCTGAAACACCCTGGCAGTATTGTCCTTAACCGAGGGACAGATTGCGATAATAGTCGCAGTGGTGTCCTGCATAATCTGCTGAATTAACTCACTGCCGCTCATATCTGTTATTTCAAGTGAAATCAGTAACAGGTCCGGTTTGTCCTGCTGATGATTTAGCAGCGCCTGCTGGCCGGTTTGACTGCTCCAGCTGACGCTGTACCCGAGGTCGCATATCAACTGTTCAAGTTGTTTTATGTTGTCCAGGTTGCTGTGTACAATCGCAATTCGCATAGTCTAATTGCTGGCCTCACCAATTAAATCAATGACCGCTTCAATCAGGGTGTCATCATGAAAGCTGCCTTTGGTTAAATAATAATCCGCGCCGGCTTCCAGGCCTTTCTGTCTGTCTTCACTTCGATCCTTATAAGACACCATCATCACCGGCAGACTGCGCAGTGCAGCGTCATTTTTAATCAGTTTAATCAGTTCTATGCCGTTCATGCGTGGCATGTCTACATCTGAAATTACCAGCTCATAATGGCCGCTTCTGACGGTGTTCCAGCCATCGACACCATCAATGGCCGTGTCTACCAGGTAGCCGCGTGACTCCAGCAGTTTTTTCTCGATTTCACGTACGGTAAGCGAGTCATCCACAATTAATACACGCTTGCTGTCACTGCTGCTCTGTTGCAGCGAGTCAATCTTATACAGTGACTTGCCACTGATAATATCCTCAATGCTCTGTAATAAATCATCGGTGTCAAACAGCAATACGGGCTCACCATCATCGGTCAGTGCGGCGGCACTGATATCCTTGATCTTGCCGAGCTTTTTATTCAGGGTGCGCAAGGCCAGACTGCGCTCCCCCAGTAACTCATCCACCACCAGCCCATAACTGTTGTTCCAGTCGCCAATAATAATCACCGAAATTTCATCCTGTGTGGTGTGTTTGTTCTGAACCCCCAGAATCTGCGAACAATGAACCAGGCCAATGTGCTTGTTGTCCAGGGTGACATACTGTTTGTCTTCCAGGATGGAAATATCGTTTTTATGCACTTTGCAAATACTGTGAATTTTTGCCAATGGGAACGCATACAGTTCGCCCTTGATGTTCACCAGCAGGCTGCGTATCACCGACAGGGTCAGTGGTAACTCCATATTGATTTCCATGCCCTGACCGAGCTGGGAATCACAATGTAATTTTCCGCGAGTTTCCTGCAAGGCGCTGTGCACAATGTCCAGACCCACGCCGCGACCGGATAACTCGGTGACTTCAGTGCGGGTGGAAAAGGCCGGTAGAAAAAGAAAATCCAGTAATTCAGATTTGGACAGGCTTTCCGCCATCTGATCATTGACCAGCTGGTGGCTGAGGATTTTCTCGCGAATAATCTCGGTATCAACCCCGCGGCCGTCATCCTTTACCTGTATCAATAAACGTCCCGCCTGATGGCTGGCGCTGATGGTGATATTGCCGGTTTCATCCTTGCCAAGCGCCAGGCGTTCTTCGGGTGATTCAATACCGTGGTCAATGGCATTACGTATCATGTGATTCAGGGGGGCTTCCAGTTTTTCCAGAATCTCACGGTCTACCGTGGTCTGTTCACCATGAATATGCAGATTGACTTTTTTATTCAGCGCGGAGGATAAATCGCGCACCATGCGCTTGTAACCCTGAATACTGTCACTGAACGGACGCATGCGACTGGCAATGATTTCATGATTAATTTGCGAGCTGAGGCTGCTGGAACGGCGGTCAAAATTATCCAGGCTGAAAATCTGGCTGGTGAGTGCGTCGCGGTAACGCTCAGCGTGATGCTGGATGTCATTGATCATGCGCTGCTGAACTTCGGATTGTGGGGCATCCTCAATCAGGTTACGCAGGCGTTCGATCTGCGCCAGAATATCATTGTGTTTGCGTTTTAGATTAAGCATTGAGTCGGCATAATCACGTACCCAGTGAGTGGTTACGCTGAGTTCACCCGCCAGACCCACCAGCCGGTTAATGCGCTCTGAACTGACGCGCACACTGTTGTCCATCGGTCTGGTTTTTGCCGGTTGCGTGGTTCTGTCTTTATCGGCATTCAGCATTTCGGGCTGTTGCGGTAGCGCGCCCTGTTTTCCCGCCTGAATCTGTCGCAGAGCCTGCAGATACTGGTTAATTATCTGTGTATGGTCCTGCGTCCACTGGCGTAGCTGCTCAGCGGGTGTGTCTTCAATAGATTTCAGTATATCCACACAGAAAAACAGCTGGTCGACGGTGCTTTTCTGCAAACTGATGTTGTGCTTCTGTGCCGCCACGAAAACATCCTCCATGGCATGGGCGAGTTTCACCACGGCGTCGATGCCAATCATGCGTGCTGCGCCCTTGATCGAATGTGCGGCGCGCATCATCGCTTCCAGCAGACTGTCGTTGTGTGAGTTGTCTTCGCTTTCCAGCAGATTATTGGCAATGGTATTGAGGCTGTTATGCAGTTCCACCAGAAACAGCGCATACATATCCGCATCGATGGTCTCGGCCAGACTGAATTCAACTGGCACACTGTCATGATTGTCACTGCTATGCGGTGTATCTGCTGGCTTGTCAATGGTGTCCGGAACAGTTTCCGGGACTGCTTCTGACGATGTGGCTGGCGCGACTGTACTGGCGCTATCCAGCAGTGCATCAAGTAACGTCTCGAATCTATCAAGTTGTTCCAGCAGTGTCTGGTCCGGCTGATTCAGTGCGGATGCATCCAGGCTGGCTATCTGTTTGATCAGCGTTGTGCTGTTGCTGATTACCTGTGCCAGTTGTTCATCTGCTGGTCGTGCCATGGCCTGTAACTGCGACAGGGTAGTTTCCAGTTTGCCGGTCAGTCGAAGTGCAATATCAATGTGCACCAGATTGGCGGCACCCCTGATTGCCCGCGTTGCATTAATCAGCTGTTCATAAGCCTGAACAGGGTCATCGTCCGCCTGTAATGTTTCATAGGCACTGGCAATTTTTTTTGTCTGTGTCTCGACTTCAATGGCAAACAGACCAAGCATGGATTCGTTAACAGTTTGCATGCGATTGCTCATCTATATGTTCTTATGCAGCGCGGTGAACACGATATCACTGTCGAGAATGGCAATATCCGCCTCATTGTGCTGAATAATGCCGCGGATAAACCCACTGGTGTCCTTACGAAAAGTGGATGGTGTTGCCTGTAGATCGTGTTCATCATAATGAATGATCTCCCTGACCTCGGTGACCGGAAAGGCAAATTTTTCTTCGCTGTCGTCAATTACAATGTAACGTTCGCGGGTGTTCTTGCTGTTGATTTCGCTTTTACTTACCTTGAACAGATAACCCAGTGACACGTTGAGTAACAGCTCGCCTCGCACATTAACCAGCCCGCGCAATACATGATTTTTTCGATGGGGTAGCGAATGGTGTTTGTCGCAATGAATAATTTCCCTGACAAAGCGGGATGCCATGGCAAACCATTCATCACCCATGCGAAATACCAGTGCGGATTTAAGTTTGTTCTGCAGCTGGTGTCGAGGCTGGCTGAGATTTTGCTGCCACTCAGCAAGATAACTGTCCTCTGCCGGGCGACTCAGTAGTTGACTGCCTGCCTGACTGTACACCGCGCAGTTATGACAATGTATAAGGTCTTTGAGGCGTTCGCACCGGGGAGTCTGGTCACCCCATACGCCAATCTTATTCCAGCAGTTATCAATCGATTGTGAAGTCATTGGCCTGCTCAGGTTTGCTTATTCATTGACCGAGTACGGCTGGCACGCTGCCTGAATAGCTCGGCATTTTTCGGATCACCTTTTTTTTCCAGCAACAGTGATAAATGACTCAGTGCCTCATAATGTCTGGGTTCAAGGAAAATGGTTTTTCTGAACATCGACTCTGCTGCCTCGCTATCCTGTTTGCCACTGGCGATTAGTCCCAGCAGATAAAAAGCCTTTACCTGACTGGCATCTTCGCGAATCAGCTGCTGACAAATCTCTTCTGCCTGTGCGTACTGCGCACTGTTAGCCAGATCTTCGGCCTGTTGCAGCAGTTTGTCTGTATCATTATTTTTCGTGTCACCGGTTTCTTTTTCAGTGGCATGAATATGCTGTTCGAAACTGGCTCGCTGCACGGTTTTTAATAGCGGTTTTTTGCTCGCTGGTTTTTGTTGTGGTGCAGCTGTAACGTCCGGGTGACTGTACTGGCACAGTGCAAAGGCATAATCACTGCCCGTGTTTTTAAAAATATCCCTGGGTACAGCGCCAAACTCGGAATGACCAATAAACAGCAGGCCGGTTTTTTTCAGCAGTTTAGCCAGATTAATAAACGCGGTATATTTGGTGGCGACATCAAAATAAATCAGCAAATTGCGACACAGAATAAAATCATATTTTTCCAGCCTGTGCTGATCACCGTGAAGAATATTTAGTCGACTGAAATTGACCTTTTTATGAATCTGTTCATCCAGTTTGAATAACTCGCCCTGTGGATGAAAATATTTATGCTGGTAGGGTTGATAGCCATTACCGCGAAACGAATTTCTACCGTAGGTTCCCCGTGCGGCATAGTCCAGCGCGCGACTGCTGATATCCACCGCATCAATATTGAAACATTGCTCGGGCAGGCCATTGTCGATCAGATGCATGGCAATGGAAAAGGGTTCTTCGCCGGTGGAGCAGGGAATGCTTAGAATATTAAACTGGCGCTGACGGTTTTTTATAAGGGCGCTCTGCATCTGACGAAACATCACATCGAAAGGACGAGTGTCTCTGAAAAACCAGGTTTCCGGAATCACCGCAAATTCGAGCAGTTCGTTCACCTCATTCGGGTCACGGCATAACAGCTGGTAATAGTCATCGATTGAATCGATTTTGCAGATCATCATGCGCTGGGTCAGAATCTTTTCCACGGTGCGCTCACCAATGGTGCTGGCATCCAGACCAATGCCGCTCTTCAGTATCTGAATGATCTTGTCGTAGTGCTGCATCATGGGGCCTGGTCGAGGGATTGCATTAGCTGATGACGGATAGAATCGGGTAGAATTTTATCGGTATCAATCAGCTGCACCATGCCGCTGGCGCCGCTGTAGATTAAACCGAGAAAATCATTGCTGCTATCGGCAATGCCGCTGTTACGCATTTCATCGGGCTGGCAACGCATTACATCGGTGATATGTTCGGCAATAAAGCCTACTGCATGGGGTGAGCCTGAGATGTTGTTTTGATAATTCACAACCACAATGCGCGTACTCAGGTTATCGCTGCAGGGACGTTGTTCAAACAGCTGGCACAGATCAATAACCGGTGTTGGCTGGCCGCGGTAATTAAACAGGCCTTTAATGCTGGCATCCGCAAGCGGGACTTTTTTCAGTGGAATCAACGGCACCACTTCAATCACCCTGATGGCTTCGATGCCATATTGCTCCTTGCCGATACTGATGACCAGGATTAGCATCTAGTGAGTCACTTTAAAGCTTGAAACCCCTTCCTGCAGACCGCGGGCAGCTTGCTTGAGCTGTTCTACCGACTGCCCGGACTGCTTCAGGGTAATCGCGGTCTGTTGCGCCATTTCGTTCAGTTGAATCATACTCTCCTTGATCTGCTCGGCGCCCTCCGCCTGCAGGCGGGTGCCTTCGTTTACTGTTTCAAAGCGGGGCAGCAGTGCCTGCACCTGATCGATAATATGCGTGAGTCGCGCACCCACGGTGGCGACATCGGACACACCGCGATTAATTTCTTCAGTAAATTTATCCATGCTCATAACCCCGGCCGATACCGCCGACAGCATTTCCTTCACCATCTGTTCAATGTCCCAGGTGGCCACCGCGGTCTGGTCTGCCAGACGACGGATTTCGGTGGCAACCACGGAAAAGCCGCGGCCATATTCACCGGCTTTTTCCGCTTCAATTGCGGCGTTCAGCGAGAGCAGATTGGTCTGGTCGGCGACGCGGTTAATGGTAGTGACCACGGTGTTGATATTGCCGGCTTTTTCACTTAATACCGCCAGTTTTGAGGAAATCGAGCCGGTGGCCGTCTGCATCTGCCCCATGGTATTTTCCATGGAGACCAGTGCATTGTGGCCATCGGTGGCGGAATCGGCGGTGTTTTCCACTACACTTTTCACTTCTTCCATGGTGTTGAGCAGCTCTTTGCCGGTGGCGGAAATCTCGGTAATGGTGGACATGATTTCATTGGTGCTGGCGGCCTGTTCCGCCACCGTGGCTTCCTGTTCCTTGGCATTGGCGGAAATCTGTGTGGCAGAGGAGGTGACCTGAATGCCGGATAGCTGTACCTGTGTAACCAGGTCGTTCAGATTTTGCAACATGGTGCGGACACCTTCAGCGACCTGTGAGATAGAGTCCTTGCCGGAGAACACCATCATCTCGGAGGTCAGGTCGCCTTCGGCCGCCTTGGAGACCACATCGTAAATAAAGCTGGCCTTACCTTCGAGGTCGGAATTCAGTTCTTTTTCCTTCTCCACAATCGCGTCCATTTCGGTGGCCAGGCGGTTAAAGCTGTCGGCAATCTGCTCGATTTCCGAACCCTGGTCCGACAGCTTTAGATTGACTTTCTTGCTGCTGTCGATGGCAAATTCGTCAATGATGGTGGCAACGGAACCCAGCCCGTCCTGCACCGCATTTAACATGGGCTGCACAATATTGCCCTGTATAAAATAATACACTGCCAGTGCAAGGCCCATCACCAGCAGGATAAAAATACTGGTGAACTCAAGTTCACGGTGTCGTTCGAGCTGGTGAATCAGCGAAATACCGAGAAATATTTGCGGCAGGGTGAAGGCGATAATCAGGCGTTTTTTGATGGAGTAGCTGTTAAATCGTTGAATTAGACTGTTCATAGGCGTCGGCTTGTCGGGGTTCTAGATAACAGCTTATAAAAATGCTGTAAGTCTATGATTATATTGTACTGTTATTAATAGCAGTTATTTAGGAAAGGGCAAGATGGCGAGGGTATTTAATCTGCAACATAGCGTATTCGTTAGCGTGGGTGTCCAGTTAACAGGCTTGATTTAAAAAGAAAACGCAAATGAACGCAAATGAACGCAAATGAACGCAATCTAAGCTTAGTAATTCGTGGTTAATTCAGGAGTGGTCAATTCGGGATCAGAGAAATAATCCCGCAAAAAGAAAGCGAAAATTCAGCTTTGTTGTGATGTGGCCTGAAGTTTTCGTAAAAGCACGGTTAAAGCAGTTCAGTATTTATGACACACGCCGGATGCACTGGGTTTGATTCGGCCATGCATAAGGCATGGCGTTTATTCGCGCTCATTTGCGTTCATTTGCGTTTTCTTTTATTTCCAGTTTTTCACGGAAAACCGGTGGATCCGCCCCTGTAGTGGTTTAATCCACGCCAGGGGCGGATTCCCGGAACTTAACCGGTGTTACGCATCCCCGCGGCCACTGCACTGATGGTGCGCAGCAGCGGGTTGAGCCACACGGTCTGCTCGCTTTCGGTTGTCTGCTCGTCACGGAAACGCTTGAGCATCAGAATCTGGATATGGCTCAGTGGATCCAGGTAAGGGTCACGGCGCTTCAGCGACACCGCCAGTGCCGGGGTGTCGGCCAGCAGGTTCTCATTGCCGGTGATTGCCAGAATATTCTCCACCGTGCGCTTGTGCTCATCGAAAATCATTCTGAACACCCGCTGTTCGGTTTCCCTGTTTTCACACAGGTCGGAATACTCCTTGGCGGTGGACATATCGGCCTTGAGCAGTGCCATCTGGGTATTATTCAGCATGGCCTTGAAATAGGGCCAGTTGCGGTTCATTTCCTGCAACTGCTTGAGGTTGTCCTCATCGCCGTCAATAAAGCTGCTCAGCGCGGTGCCTATGCCATACCAGGCGGGCAGGGTGGTGCGTGACTGCGCCCAGCCAAACACCCACGGAATCGCGCGAATCGACGCCTTGGAGCGGTTGGCCTTGCGGTGTGAGGGGCGCGAACCGATATTCATCAGGCCGATTTCACTGACTGGCGTGGTTTCATAGAAATAATCGAGGAAGCCTTCGGTATGGTCGGTCAGCTGGCGATAGCTGGTTTCACCGTAGCGTGTCAGGGTCTGCATGGTCTCCAGATAGCTTTCTCTGGCCACCGGTTTCTGCTCGGTGATCACCGAGCGGCTGGCTTTCATCAGCCCGGATACACCCATGGTCAGCTCGTAAATCGCGGTTTCCATATTGCTGTATTTATAGGACAGCACCTCACCCTGTTCGGTAAACTTGATCTGGCCATGCACTGTGCCTTCCGGCTGTGACAGAATCGAATCATGGGTTGGCCCGCCGCCGCGACCGATGGTGCCGCCACGACCGTGGAACAGGCGGCAGTCGATATCGAACTGATCGGTGAGGCGAATCACCTTCTGCTGTGCATCGTACAGATTCCAGGAGGAGGCCATAATGCCGCCGTCCTTACAGGAGTCCGAGTAGCCCAGCATGGCTTCCTGCAGATTGCCCGAGGCTTTCAGCAGGCGGTTGTAAATCGGGTTTTCAAACAGCGCCTTGAGTACCGACTCGATATGCTCCAGGTCTTCGATGGTTTCGAATAGCGGTGATATGCGAATCTGGCAGAAGGGCTCGCCCTGCTGGTCACGTCCCGCCAGGCCGGCCAGCGAGGCCAGCCACATCACTTCCAGCACATGGCTGGCAGCGTGGGTCATGGAGATCACATAATTGCCAAAGGCGCGGGGTGAAATCTCGTCGCGCATACTGGCCACCAGCTCGAACACATCCAGGGTTTCGCGGCTCAGTTCATCCAGTTGCTTGCGGTTGAGTTCAAACGGTGTCGGCTTGTCAATCTGTTCAGACAGCAGTTTTTGCCGTGCGGCTTCATCCAGCGAGTGATAGTCCGGGGTGCCGGCAATCTGCTGCATAATATCCGCCACTGCATCGGTGTGGCGGGTGGACTCCTGACGGATATCCAGCTTGAGCAGGAAGAAGCCAAAGGTTTCGGCGACGCGAATCAGGTCAGTCAGGCTGCCATTGGCAATGTTTTCATCGCCGTGGCTGTAGAGCGAGCTTTTAATTAGCTGCAGGTCGTTAATAAACTCCTGCTCTGACGGGTAGGCGTGAATAAATCCTTCATCACTTTCATTGGCCAGGCGCGCATTCACCTGTGCCAGGTTCTGCTGCAGGCGGTAATGCATAAACGACAGCTTGCGACGGTAGGGCGCATTGCTGAAGGCATTGGGGGAGGCGGCATACACTTCAAAGCGGATGTTCTCGTCCTGTTCCAGGCTCTTCATAAAGGAGTCACTGGGGGTGCATAACTCTATGGAGTGGGTGAGCTGCTTGTTCAGCTCGATCACGCGGTAGGAGTATTCCTGCAAAATCACCTGGGCCTGCATGCGCAGCGCCATCGCCGTGGTTTCCGGCTTTACAAAAGGGTTACCGTCGCGGTCGCCACCAATCCATGAGCCGAAGCGTAAAAAGCTGGGCACGCTGATGCTGCTGTTGGGGTAATGCTTGTCGATCTTGCGTTCCAGGTTACGGTAGATGTGCGGCACCGTATTGAACAGGCTGGTACGGAAGTAGTACAGGCCGTTCTTGATTTCATCGCGCACCTGCGGCTTGTGCTCGCGCACTTCATTGGTGCGCCACAGTTGCTGGATTTCGGTTTCCAGCTCTTCGGTCAGCTCTTCGCGCTGCGCCTTGCCATATCGAATATCGTTAAGTTTGTCATTAATCAGGAAAATACGGCGCAGCGCATTCATTATACTGCGGCGTTTGGATTCGGTGGGGTGGGCGGTAAACACCGGAATATAGGCCAGGTGATCCAGCAGGTCCTGCAGTTGCATGGCATCGATGCCATCCAGACGAAACTCTTCCAGGGTGTGGTCGAAGGAGCCCAGCCACAGTGACTTGCCATTAAATACCTGCTCGCGACGCTGCAGGTGCTGGTAGTCTTCCTCGGCGATATTGATCAGACTGAAGTAGATGCTGAAGGCGCGCACCACCTGGGTGAGGGTGTCGGCATCCAGGGTTTCAATAAACTTCATTAACTGTGCGCGTTTTTTCGGATTATCCGCTTTGCGCAGGCTGATATAGCCCTTGCGCAGCTTTTCCACGGCATCATACACATGGCTGCCGGCGAGCTTTTTAATCACATTGCCCAGTAAATTACCGAACAGTTTGACGCGTGCGCGTAGCTTTTTATCGTTAGGTTGAATCGGCTTTTTAGCGGTACTGCCCATTTGTCTATTCACCGGAAGTTTGCTGAGGCGCGGTATTATACATGAAACCACAACGCCTCGCTAAGGCGGCACAGTATAATTATTTACATCGCTATCAACTTGATTTAAATCGTTAATTTTGTCCTAAGTGATTGATAAAAATGGCGAATAAACATACTCTTAAAACAGAGACAGAGCCAATCGGCGTCCGCGAATGCGCCTTATGCAATTAAAATGGATAATAAATGAGTAAGTTGACCGAATCTGCCGAATGGCAGGCACTGAGTGCACATCTGGAAGACATCTGGCATGTGCATATGCGCGACCTGTTCCGCGACAATCCGCAACGTTTTGAGCAATTCTCGGTGCGCCTCGGCGACCTGCTGCTGGATTATTCAAAAAACCGCATCACTGAAACCACCATGCAGCGCCTGATGGACCTGGCGCGTTTTGCCCGGGTAGAGGAACAGCGGGATCGCATGTACGCCGGGGAAAAGGTCAACTGCACCGAATACCGACCGGCGCTGCATATTGCACTGCGTAACAGATCCAATACACCGGTTCTGGTGGATGGTGAAGACGTGATGCCCAAAGTGAATGCGGTGCTGGCGAAAATGCGCAGCTTTTCCGAGCAGGTGCGCACTGGCCAGTGGCGAGGCTATAACGGCCAGCGCATCACTGATATCGTCAATATTGGCATAGGCGGTTCGGACCTGGGGCCCCATGTGGTGTGCGAGTCGATGAAACCGTTTGCGCAGCGAGGCCTAAAGGCGCACTTTGTTTCCAATGCCGATGCCACCCATCTGGTGGAAACTCTCAAGCTGGTGCAGCCGGAAACCACCCTGTTTATTATTTCATCCAAGTCCTTTACCACCCAGGAAACCATGCTCAATGCACACAGTGCGCGAAACTGGTTTGTGGACCTGGTGGGCATGGAATCGGCGGTGGCCAAACATTTTGTGGCGGTGAGTACCAACCATGAGGCCACCGCAGCGTTCGGTATCGACCCCGATAATGTGTTCGAGTTCTGGGACTGGGTCGGCGGTCGCTATTCACTGTGGTCGGCCATCGGTCTGCCGATTGCGATCTATCTGGGCATGGACCATTTCGAGGATCTGCTGGAAGGCGCCCATGAAATGGACCGGCACTTTGCCGAAGCGCCGCTGGAACAGAATATGCCGGTGATTCTGGCGATGCTGGGCATCTGGTATAACAACTTCTTCGATGCGCAAAGTCACGCGATTATGCCCTACAGCCAGTACCTGGAGCGCCTGCCAGCGTTTCTGCAGCAACTGGATATGGAAAGCAACGGCAAAACCATCGACCGTGAAAGTCATCGGGTTAATTACCTGACCGGGCCGATTATCTGGGGGCAGTCCGGCACCAATGGCCAGCATGCGTTCTTCCAGCTGTTGCATCAGGGCACCAAGCCAGTACCGGCGGATTTCCTGATTCCCGCCTTGAGCCAGAACCCGTTAGGCCTGCACCACCGCGTGCTGTTTTCCAACTGTCTGGCACAGACCAAGGCGCTGATGCTGGGCAAAACCTACAGTGAAGCGGTGGAGGAAATGAAGGCTGCGGGCAAGAGTGACCTGGAAATCGAGGAAGTGATCGAGCACAAGGTATTCGAAGGCAATAAACCCACTAATACCATTATGTTTGAGCGCCTTACCCCGAAAACCCTGGGGGCGATCATGGCGATGTATGAACATAAGGTGTTTGTGCAGGGGGTGGTGTGGAATATCAATTCCTTCGATCAGTGGGGCGTCGAATATGGCAAAGTACTTGCCGGACAGATACAGCAGGATCTGTCACACCGCGAACCGGCGACACACCATGATTCATCCACCAATGGCCTGATTAATTACCGCAAGGATGTGTATTTTAATGACGTTGAAGCGAAGAAGATTGATTTATAGTCCGCACTAAAGTGCAGGAGCACTTTGAACGAGCGAATGCTCGGCCCGAAGGGTGGAGCACAGGTTGTGCGGAATAAATAAAAGCAAACAGGCGTTTTTAAAGATTCAGCTTTTGGCTTTCAGGTCTGGCCTCAAACGAATAATGCAGTCGAGCTTGAAGTAGAGGCGTGCGACGAAAGTTCCAGCTACGGCATCTAAAAATTGCGTTCATTTGCGGACTACCCAGTTTGCAGTTCCCCCAGCGCCCAGTCGATATGCTCCTGCATCATCTCTCGTTCACCAGGGCGCGTTTGTCTTGTAAGGGTTCGCACTACTCTGCCCAGTGGGCTTTAAAGATAATTTCAGCATGATCGGTTTGCGTGCTACACTGTATTTACTGTGTAACACATGGGGATGGTGACATGAGCGAAGCAACATTTACCTTCCGGGTCGATGAGGCTCTGAAAAACGAATTCGCCACGGTAGCTAAGGCCCGTGACCGCACTGGAGCGCAGCTCCTGCGTGACTTCATGCGGGATTATGTGCAACAGCAACAGGAAATGGTGGACTATGACGCCTGGCTGAATACCAGGGTGGAACAGTCTCGGGCTTCAGCTAAGGCAGGGCACCTGGTTCCTGCAGCAGATGTTGAAGCCCAGTTTGCGGCTCGCCGTGCTGCCACTCGTGCCCGTCTTGAAGCGGATAAATGATGGAGCTGTACTGGACGCCTGAGGCGATACAGGACCGTAGCGATATTTACGATTACATAGAGACCGATAACCCCACAGCCGCGCTGGCCCTCGATGAGCTGTTTTCAGAGAAGGCCAGTCGCCTGGTCGATCAGCCCCTAAGTGGGCGAACTGGTCGTGTGCCGGGTACGCTGGAGCTGGTAGCTCATCGGCACTATATGCTGGTTTATGAAGTGGTGGGCGACCTGGTGCAGGTACTGAACGTTGTGCATACGGCCAGGCAATGGCCAGGCGAAGAAGATTGATTTGTAGTCCGCATTCATTTGCGGACTATCACTTTTGCAGTTCTCGCAAAGCCCAGTCAATATGTTCCCGCACCATCTCGTTTGCACAGGTGCGTTTGTCTTTAAGCGCCTGTATCAACTGCCGTCGATGTCTTTCGTTCTTCGGCGGTATATTGCCAATCGCCACCGCTATATTTCGTAACCACTGCATATAACCAATGCGGCGAATCGCGGAGCCCTCCATCTTCTGCAAAAACTCGGTTTCGCTCCAGGTGAATAAGGCCAATAAGTCCGGGGCATCCAGGCCATGGCGTACTTCAAAATCTTTTTCATCACTGGCTTTGGCGAAACGGTTCCACGGGCACACCAGCTGGCAGTCATCACAGCCGTAGATATGGTTACCGATGGCCTTGCGAAACTCGACGGGTATTGCGGATTTAAGCTCAATAGTGAGATAGGAAATACAGCGTCGCGCATCCAGCTGATAGGGGGCGACTATGGCCTGCGTGGGACAGATGTCGATGCAGGCCTGGCAAGTACCACAGTGGTTTTCGGCAGGAGTGTCATTTACTGGCAGTGGCAGATCGGTATAGATTTCGCCGAGAAAAAACCAGGAGCCGGTTTGGCGATTTATCAGGTTGGTGTGTTTACCAATCCAGCCGAGACCGGCCTTTTCAGCCAGTGCCTTTTCCAGTACCGGTGCGCTGTCGGTGAACACCCGGTAACCAAACGCACCGATCTCGGCCTGCATTTTATCCACCAGTTTCTGCAGTCGTTTGCGAATCAGCTTGTGGTAATCGCGCCCGGTGGCATAGCGGGAAATCAGCCCCAGTTTGGGCTTATTCAATACGGATTTGATAGTTGTGGCTTCGGGTGGAAAATAATCCATGCGCAGTGAAATCACACTGAGCGTACCCGGCTCCAGCTCCGCCGGTCGACTACGCCGCGTGCCATGGCGTTGCATATAGTCCATTTCACCGTGGCAGCCTTTTTGCAGCCAGTTAAGTAAATGGTTTTCCGCCGCGCTGAGCTGGATATCACTGATCGCCAGTTGCTGAAAGCCCAGTTCTTCGGCCCATTCACGGAGCTGCTGGCTTAACTGTTGTCGGTTGATTTGCGGCATGGCGGGTTGGTTCCGGTTGATCATAGGCTGGCTGAGCCGGGGTGTATGCTCGCCAGCTTCTGCTATTGCCGGGTAATCAGGAGAGATTCAGTTCGGCTTTCTTTTCCCGAACCTTTCCGGCGAACTCCACAAAAAACGCAGCGAAAATGCCGATAAACAGTCCGGCAAACGCAGCAATCACCACAATCAGCTTGCGGCTGGTGCCGCTGGGTTTCTGTGATTTCATCGGCTGTGAAATGACCTTGGTGCCGCGTAAATTGGCCAGTTGTGACAGGTAGCTGTCGATTTTATCCCGCAGGCTGTTTTTTTCAGCCAGGTTCTCAGAGCTGTTGTCCATGCTGTTAAGGCGGTTAGTGGCCTGTGTTAACTGCAATTCCAGCGTTTCCTTCAGCGTATTAAACAGCTCATTATGTTCCTGCAATATGTACTGGGTGATGCTTTTAATAAAGCCATGAATCAGTTCAGACTGGTTATCTGCGGCTGACATGCTGAGGGTAATTATAGAACTGCCACTGGGGTTGCTGGCGGTAATTTCGTAGGTTTTTTCATCTTCGGGGTTTTGTTGCTGGTATTGATGGAGTGTTTTTGGAATAAAACTATAATCTACCTTGGCCAGCAGGGATGAAGGGGACTCTATGGGCTTCATATGACCATCAATCATCTGGGTGCCGATCTCAATCGAGCTGCGGTAGTTGTAGGTTTTTTCGGTTATTAATGCCAGTGCGATACCGGCAGCAATAAACAGGCCGACTATGCCTATAATGATTGTCTTGCGGCGCACCAGCACCAGCGCCAGATCAACCAGGCTGATCTCATCATCGTGGGCAGCAAAGGCTTCGTGGATATAAACCGGTTTTAGTTGTTGTAATTCGTTATCTTTCATGAGCTCAATACTAAGTTTTCTTTAACTGTGTGATTTTATATGCTTTTTCTAATGTGCGGAAATGTAGCATAAACCCCGTAGTAAAAATAATTAAATCAACCAACGGCTTGATTCTATGGCAGGTATTTGGTGATATACGCGGCCTCAGCGCATGTTGGGAGCGCTGTTTTGGGTATTCTGCTGGCCAGTTTTCAATGGCAGTTGATGCGCTGACAGTGCAAAATAGCTCGCTTAAACACATCCAAGGTCTGAATTATGAAAGTACGTACCCGCTTCGCCCCCAGCCCCACCGGCTACCTGCATATTGGTGGGGCCCGCACGGCGCTGTTCTCCTGGCTGTATGCGAAAAAAATGGGGGGCGAGTTTATTCTGCGCATTGAAGACACGGATCGTGAACGCTCAACCCAGGAAGCAGTGGATGCAATTACGGATGGCATGGAATGGCTGGGGCTGGAGCATGACGAAGGCCCTTATTACCAGACCCAGCGCTATGACCGCTACAAAGAAGTGATCCAGAAACTGCTGGAACAGGGCGACGCCTATTACTGTAACTGCTCCAGGGAACGACTGGATGCAATGCGTGAAGAGCAGATGGCCAATAAGCAGAAGCCGAAATATGATGGCTGCTGCCGGGACAAGGGCCTGCAGGCTGCGGATGATACGGTGGTGCGCTTTAAAAACCCGCTGGATGGCGAGGTGGAAATCAATGACCATGTGCGCGGCCGGGTTGTAGTGAGCAATCAGCAGCTGGATGACCTGATTATCGAGCGCTCTGATGGTAACCCGACCTATAACCTCACCGTGGTGGTTGACGATTGGGATATGCAGATCAGCCATGTAATACGCGGTGATGATCACCTGAATAATACCCCACGTCAGATAAATATCCTCACGGCGCTGGGGGCTCACATCCCGGAATATGCGCATATCCCGATGATTAACGGGCCGGATGGCAAGAAACTGTCGAAGCGCCACGGTGCGGTTAGTGTGATGCAGTACCATGAGGAAGGCTATTTAACCGAGGCGATGATCAATTACCTGGTGCGCCTGGGCTGGTCATATGGCGACCAGGAGATATTTACACTGGATGAAATGATCGAAAAGTTCGACATCAAGGACATCAACAAGTCCTCGTCCAGCCTGAATGTCGAGAAATTACAGTGGCTTAACCAGCAGTATATGATCAAACTCGAGCCTGTTTATGTAGCAGAGCAGCTGGCGTTTTATATGCTGGAGCACGGCATTGATATAGAAAACGGCCCCAAGCTGACCGATGTGGTTGAACAGCTAAGGGAGCGCTGTAAAACACTGGTTGAAATGGTTGAAAGCAGCCGTTTCTTCTACGAAGATTTCAGTGACTATGATGCTAAAGCGGCTAAAAAGCAGTTTAAGGCAGCCACCGCTGCGGTGCTGGCAGAGTTGAAACAACAGTTTACCGCACTGGAAGACTGGCGCGCGAATGCGATTCATGGTGTTGTCGAGGTCACGGTAGAAAAACTGGGAGTGGGATTTGGTAAAGTGGGGCAGCCATTACGCCTCGCCGTGACCGGCACCGGTAATTCACCGTCGATTGATATTACTCTGGAGTTGTTGGGCAAGGAAAAAACTCTGGCCCGGCTGGATCAGGCAATGGATTTTATTGCAAAGGGGCAGGCTGGCGAGTAACTGATCACGAAAACACATAAAATGACGGCTAAATACCTAATAACACTCGACTTTATGTTTTATTGCCTATAGAATCGCGTTTCAATTTGGGGCTATAGCTCAGCTGGGAGAGCGCAACACTGGCAGTGTTGAGGTCGGCGGTTCGATCCCGCCTAGCTCCACCAAATCAAATATAAATATAGCCCAGCTGTTTGTTTGAGACGCTGGGTTTTTTTATGTCTTGCTGCTATGCAAAATACTAATATGGTTATTATTTGAATAAGCTAAAGAAAAATCTCATATCTAACTATATTGGTGTAGCCTGGTTGTCAATGCTGCAACTGATGACAGTACCTCTTTATTTGAACATTCTGGGTGATGAAGCATGGGGGCTTCTATCTATTGTTCTAACTATTTATGCATTCATTGCTGTGATTGGTTCTGGAATGTCTCAAGTTCTGCCTCGTGAGATTGCGATAAGAAACATCTCTAACACAAAGACTTTAATGTGTGATGTGGCATATGGGTTTGAGCGTTTTTTTTGGGTTGTAAGCCTATTGTTATCTTTTGTCGTATTCATATTGGCTGATATTTTTGTAGATAGTTGGATAAACTTGGAGACAATGTCTTACCAAGATGCGGTACTTGCTTTTAAATTTTTAGCACTTCAATTACTTATTCAATGGCCGGTGGCCTGTTATCATGGTTTTTTACTTGGCTTAAATGAGCATAGACGTCTTAATGTAATACAGGTTTTATATACTACCTTGAAGCATGTCGCTTGCGTGACTTCTCTTGTGGTTTTTGAGCCTTCTGTTTTTGTTTACCAGGTGACATTTTTGATAGTGTCTGGTATGGAAACATTGTATACCAGTGTTATAAGTCGGCGACTAGTAGGGCTGGGAAAAAATAAATGCAAATGGAATGCTCATGAAATGAATAAAATTTATGGATTCGTTGTTGGAATGATGTTGACTGTGTTGGTGGGTGGTGCGTTAGTTCAATCTGACAAATTAATGCTTAGTGGTTTGTTGTCTGTTAGCTCCTTTGGCTATTATAGTATTGCGAGTATGCTAAGTATTGCGATGTTGCAAATAGTATATCCAGTCACGAGATCTGTTTATCCTATTTATTCAGAATATATTGAAAAAAAAATTCCATTGGTTGAGCTTAATGAAAAATTAGCTACGATACTTATGTCGACTCTTGTTCCAGCGGTAGTTTTTGTTGGAGTGTTTTCTAGTGAAGTGTTGTTGTTATGGACTAATAACGAACAGCTGGTAAAAGAAGTATCAGTTGTGCTAAGCATTCTCGTCGTTGGGACACTTATTAATGGAATGTATAATATACCATATACAGTTTATTTAGCCTCAGGAAATTCAAAAACACCATTTTGGATTAATGTGTTCTCGCTTGTTTGTATTGTCATGATTTTGCCTGTTATGTATAAGATGTTTGGTGTGAATGGTGCTGCATTTTCGTGGGTTATAGTTAATATAATTGCGATGACAGTTGGATGGAGGTGGTTATTTCAGCGTGAATATATTGCAAGAAAAACATTGTTTAAGTTATTTTTTATGTGCGCTGTAATGGTCTTTGTAAGTATTGCAATGAAGTTTATGTTCCAGGGTGTAATGAGCATGGTTGGTGCTGGATTGCTGCTGGCTTTTTTGTCAGGAATAACATTATGTTCATTAAAGAATGAGCGCTTTTTTGATTGTTTGAGATAATCTAATGAGAAAAATTATTAAGATAGTTTATTGGTGGTTGGTTCAGTTCGGTGTTGATCCATATAAAACTTTACATGCTGTCATCGAGATGCCGGTGTATATAAAAAATTATATTTTAATTAAGAGGCAAGCAGGGAACTGGAGGTTAAGTTCTAATAAACCGTGTTTGCATGATAGGGCGGATTCTAGCGGTCAGGCTAAGGGGCATTATTTCTTTCAGGATTTATATTATGCGAAAAAAATATTTCATAAGCAGCCAGTTAAGCATGTAGATGTTGGGTCTCGAGTGGATGGGTTTGTTGCGCACGTGGCATCATTCAGAGACATCGAAGTGCTGGATATAAGGCCAAATAATTCATTGGTCGATGGAATTACTTTTAAGCAATGTGATTTTACGAAAGTGACAGAAGAATTTGTTGAGTGTACTGATTCATTATCCTGTCTTCATGCGCTAGAGCATTTTGGCTTAGGTCGTTATGGTGATGCTTTGGATATAGATGGATATATTGATGGTGCACAAAATATAAAAAAGATTCTTAAGCCAGGTGGGGTGCTTTATTTGTCCGTGCCGATTGGTCGAGAGCGGATTGAGTTTGATGCGCATAGAGTGTTTTATCCCGAGACTATCATCAGTTTATTTTTTGATTTTGACCTAGTTGATTTCGCATGGGTGAGTGATGATGGAAATCTGCACAGTGAAGATGTAAAAGGCTTGAGTTTTTCTCAATTTAATAATTTAGACTATGGCTTAGGGATGTTTACATTTGAAAAAAAATAGCATAGTTATTGTAAATATAATCGGTGGTTTAGGTAACCAGATGTTTCAGTATGCTTTTGGGTATGCGCTGGCGAAGCGTCTAGGTGTGAAGTTGGTTTTAGATGTAAGTGATTTTTCAGGATATTCATTACATAATGGCTTTGAATTGAGGAGCGTATTTGGTGTTGGTTGTGAGCGCGCTAGTAACAAAATATTAACTGGTGTTTTTGGAATTGGTGGTGCGTATAAGAAAAAAATCATTCTTAGTGACAGGTTCAAGCTCCATAAGTTTTATTCATCAATATATAAGGAAAATAATCATGGCTATAATAGCAGGATTTATGAGTCAAAATTAGGGAGGTATTACCATGGGTATTGGCAAACAGAGAAATATTTTTACGATTACGCTGATGATATAAGACGTCAATTTATGTTCAAAGATAAAATGGATGTTCCTAACCAAGTAATTGCTGACGAAATAGAGAATAGTAATTCAGTAAGTTTGCATATAAGACGTGGTGACTATTTGAGTGATACGAAAAGTCATTCAGTTCATGGTCTTTGTGATCTTGAATACTATCAACGGGCAATACGCTACGTTGCTTCTCATGTACATAACCCCGTGTTTTATGTTTTTTCAGATGATATTTCATGGGTAAAAGAAAATTTGAAAATACCTTTTGAAACGACTTATGTTGGTATAAATAGAGGTAAGCAAAGTTATAATGACATGCGTCTAATGAGCATATGTAAACATAATATTATTGCAAACAGTAGTTTTAGTTGGTGGGGTGGATGGTTGGGCGATTATGACGATAAAATTGTTGTGGCACCATCAAAATGGTTTGCCGATAATAGTATTATTTCGTCTGATATAATTCCTGATAGATGGGTTAAGATCTAGGTTTACGCTTATGAGCAGTATTGGTGGGGATTTAACGGGAAATTTGAGCTTGTCACCAGTCATATCAGTAGTTATGGCTGCATATAATGCAGAGAAATATATAAAGCAAGCTATTGACTCTGTTTTGCGCCAAACATATAAAAATATTGAGTTAATAGTTGCGAATGATGGGAGTACTGATTCTACGCTCGATATTATAATGCAGTGTCAGAAAAAAGATTCTAGGATTAAAGTTCTCAATAGAAGAGTGAACAAAGGGAGTTCTTATACTAGAAATGAAGCAATTCAGTGTGCAAAAGGTCAGTATGTGGCCATATTTGATGCCGACGATCTATGTGTGGCCAACAGACTGCAGATTCAGCTAGAGACCATGATTTTAAAAGAAGTTGATGTGTGTGGGTCTTGTGTTGAAATAATTGAGGAAACAGATAAGAAAGTAGGTTCTGTTCAATATTACGAGTTACATGATCAAATTCTTATGCATGCGCTTTTTAATAGCCCATTTGCTCATTCAACTGTAATGATTAAGACTAGTATATTAAGTAATAGGAAATATACTGAGGGGCTCTCGTATGCAGAGGACTATGATTTATGGACGGGGCTCTTAATGGATGGGTACAAGTTTTACAATATACAGGATCCGCTTGTCATGTACCGTGTTCATAGTAGCCAGGTCTCTCATAAGATTTCCCAAGAGCAAAATAAGCTTTTTTCCAATGTGCAAGATGCTTATATAAAATGGTTTTTTAAGAAAGAAAAAATTAATCCTAGTCTTAGGGTCGCTCTAGCTAGAGCTACGGATAAGATTGAAGTTTCGTTGTCTGGTGAAAATGATTGCATGAGAAATTTGTGGATGACTTTATGGAAAAAGGCAAATGAGTTACAAAGAGATGTGGTTAGGGATAGGTTGGCTATATTTTGCATTCGTGCAACATCGGGAGGGTGGTCTATTTTTCTATTTTACATGTCTTTCATGTTAAGTGGTGCGGTTAGGGTAAAGTACTTAGCTGTAATTTTTATTCTGTGTCTCTTTAAAATAAAATGGGGTACGCAAAGTTACAAAAAAATAGAAAATGTCTATCGACGACTTGTGTGATGTTTAACATGATTAAAGCTCAAGGAAAAGGCGATTATCTGCTTGTGGCCTTATCTGCCAACCTTCTGTATGTGGCTGTGTATCTAGCTCAGGTGCTGGTTGGGAAGTCTGTTGTGTTTTCAACGCTCTTTGTTCCCGATGGTGTCGTATGGCTTGAGCAGATTTATTTGCTATTTGAAGAGAATGAATTTTTTAAAACAATTTTTGGTGAAAGTGTTCATCGAGGTAATGCCTTGTTGTTTTCCTTTTATTCGGTGCCATTGCTCATAGATATTACGATGGTATATGTCGTTAACTTGATTGTAATAAACTATATAGTCCTGAGTCAGCGTTTTAATGATGGTATCAGGCTTTCATATATATTATATTTCTTCGTGCCATATTTTTGGCTTAGTTTCGCTCTTCCTTCAAAAGACATTATGGTGCTGTTGCTAACATATTTTATCATAAGAAATATGTTGGCAAATAGATATCTAATTGCAATATTTGTATCGGTATTGTGTATTTTTGTACGTGATGGGTATGGTGTGGTTGCTACGGGGTTTGTGTTTCTATATTGGTTTTTGGATTATTATGGCTTAAATAAAAAATATGCTGTTCCTGTATGTTTGTTAGTTGTTGCATTGTTAGTAAGTGTTTCAGATTATCTGGTAAGAGAGTTTTATTTTGTTGCAAGAAATCTTAATGTGGCAAGAGAGGTGTCTAATTATTCAATTACATCTGATATAAATTCCTATCTTTCGTATGTAATCCGAGTTTTTGGAAACCTGACTAACCTGGCATTTAGGCCGCAATTTTATAACCTTCACGGCGGGATTGATGTGCTCAGTACATTCTATTGGTTGTCGGGTGTTAGTCTTCTGTTGATGTATGTGCTGTCGGTATACTATTTTTTGTTTAAGAAGTTGTCAGCTTATCTTGAAATTTCTGTGGTTTTCATGCTTGTTATGTTAATTATGATTAGTTTTAACCCTATGATACAGCCAAGATATTTGTTTTCAACTGCCATTGTATGGCCGTATATTCTAGGCCGGTTCAGCTTGGGTTTCATTGCGGCTGCATATAGTGCTGTTGCATTGATTTCTATATTCTCTTATATGATCTATGAGAAATTGTCTATGGGTCGACAAGTGATAGTTCCATTTGACTCTAGCGTTTTTAAGTATTTTTATTAATTATAATTTCTAATTTGTCAGGACCTGTCTAGGAAAATGGCTTTTGATTTCTACAATATATATTTATTTGGGTAGTGAGTTTTAATTTTTGGGCTCGGTTTTGTTGGTGTTGTTGTGTGAGTGTATATAAATGGTTTGTGCTTAGTGAAAAGTAAGATAAAAATTCTACATGTTTGTGAAAATATAAAGGGTGGTATCGCTACTTATTTGAATGAGCAAGATGTTCATCAGAGTTTTGTTGGCAAATATGTACATATGTATTGTGTTCCACGGGATCAGTGTGATCAATTGTCATGTATAGATAAAAATAGGTTGTTAACGTTTCATTATAAAGGGCGAAAGGTGTTGTCACTATTTGCGTATGCGATGGATGTTTACTGTGTTATCAAGCACGAAATGCCTGATATAATTCATGTGCATAGCACCTTTGCAGGCGTTGTTGTCAGGTTGTTGAAGGCAGCCAGGCTTATCAGAACAAAGCTTGTGTATACTACGCATGGAGGCGTTTATATAATGACGGTAAATGAATACAAAAAAAAATTATACGCTTTGGTTGAAAGACTGCTGTACCCGTTTACAGATGTGTTGATCTGTATATCACAGTATGAGCTGAATAAGGCTATGCAGTATGGTATTCCAGTGTCTAGAACGTGTGTTGTTTATAATGGCATATCACCTGAGATTAAAACCGCGGGTTGTGAAAATATAATAAAGTTTAAAAAAAATGTTGTTAACTCATTGTTCGTAGGTCGTTGGGATTATGCAAAAGGCGTAGATATTTTGCTTCAGGTGTTTGGAGGGCTAGATCCGAAGCAGTACCACTTGTATGTGATTGGTGGAAATGTGTTAGGAGATCAAGTAATCGGGGAGGTGCCAGATAATGTAACTGTATTAGGGTGGATTGACCGGAGTATATTGGACTGCTACTACAGTCAGGCAGATGTCGTTGTGGTGCCATCTAGGTGGGATGGTTTTGGGCTTGTGGTTATAGAAGCGATGAAAAACTCAAAAGCAGTAATAGTTAGTGATGGGGGAGCCTTGCCCGAACTAGTTGATAACGGAACGTATGGGTATATGTTTTCCCTGTCTAATGTCGGCTCATTAAGAGATCATTTGTTGGCTTATGATCAGGCGGATTACATAGAAATGGGAAGACGCGGGTACACGCACTATAAAAATAACTACACATCTGAAAGAATGAGCCTGGAGTTGACTTTGATTTACGATCAATTGTTAGGCTGATTCTGACAAGTGTGATTTGTAGGTTATGTTTTTATATTTATTTTCACTGCTGTCCCGTTAAGAACATAAATAAACAGGTCTGGTGACCCTTCAGTTTGTTACAATGAAATCACGACAAGTCATTGAAAAACAAAAAGGAAACCAGACCTTGAGCCACAATAATACTG
>Ga0209475_10000258_pt1 | contig 140681 bp, 88 predicted proteins | sample tdDd471_FD_187128 | JGI IMG/M metagenome (GOLD analysis project Ga0209475, IMG submission 187128) | Marine sediment microbial communities from the Atlantic coast under amendment with organic carbon and nitrate - tdDd47.1 (SPAdes)... | ecosystem: Environmental > Aquatic > Marine > Coastal >... | reverse complement strand
GAGGCCGGCGGTTTGGGGCTCATCGGGGCCGGCAGCATGCGGCCGGACCTGTTGCGGGACCACATCCGGAAGGCCCGGACCCTCACCGACAAGCCCTTCGGCGTGAACCTGCCGCTGCTCTTCGCCCACGCCCGCGAGGCCATGGAGACGGCTCTGGAGGAGGGCGTGCGCATCTTTTTCACTTCGGCCGGGTCGCCGAAACGGGCCATCGGGCCCCTGAAGGCCGCCGGTTGCACGGTGGTCCACGTAGTGTCGACGGCGGGCCTGGCGGTCAAATGCCAGGAGGCCGGCTGTGACGCGGTGGTCTGCGAGGGCTTCGAGGCCGGCGGGCACAACGGCCGGGAGGAGTTGACCACCCTGGTGCTGGTCCCGCAGTGCGCAGCCGCGGTAGACATCCCGGTGCTGGCGGCCGGCGGCATTGCCACGGGTCAGCAGATGGCCGCGGCCCTGGCCCTGGGCGCCGACGGGGTTCAGATCGGCTCCCGCTTTGCCGTCAGCGCGGAGTCCTCGGGACACCCGGCCTACAAGCAGGCCGTGATCGATGCCGGCCCTGCCGACACCCATCTGGTCATGAAGCCGCACATTCCGGTGCGGTTGTTGCGAAACGCTTTCCGCGACCAGGTCATGGCGTTGGAGGCGCAGGGCGCGAATTCGGCGCAGCTGGCCGAATTGCTGGGAACCGGCCGGGCGCGTCGCGGCATGCTGGAGGGTGATCTGGCGGAGGGGGAACTGGAGATCGGTCAGGTGGCCGGACTCATTCACGACGCCCCGCCCGTGGCCGAGATCATGGACCGGCTGCTCACCGACTTCGACACGGCGGTTGCGCGACTGCACGCCTGCCGCGGAAAGAACCCAGGCCCATGAGTTCCCCGATCCGAATCACGGCGCAGGCGTTGGCCGCCAGGTTGGCGGACCTCTGCCCGCCCGCCCGCATCGATCTGGCCGGGGCCGTGGCCCTGCCCTGCCCGTTGCCCCATGCGGAAAAGTGGCGCCAGTGGGTGGCCGCCGGGCGTCACGGTGACCTGGACTATCTGGTGCGCGATCCGGAGGGGCGCACCGATCCCACCCGACGCAATCCCGAGGCCCGCTCCCTGTTGGTTTTCGCCCAACGCTACACCGACGGCTGGGCGGCCGCGGATCCGGACCCCTCGGCCGGGGGCGTGGACACGGGCGACCTGCCCTGGACCGCTCACGTGTCCCGCTACGCCCGGGGCCTGGACTACCACGACGTCCTGCTGAAGGACATGAAGCAGGTGCTGACGCGGTTGCGGGAGGCGTGGCCCGGGCTGACGGCGTTCCCGTCGACGGACACGGGACCGTACCTGGAACGGGAGTATGCCTGGCTGGCGGGCTTCGGCTTTCTGGGCCACAACCGTTGCCTCACTCACGAAAAACTGGGGTCGGGCCTCTTTCTGGGCGTGGCGGTGACCAATCTGGACATCAGCGGGTTGCCCGCTCCCGGAAAGCCGGTGGACGAACCGCTCTATGCCGTCACACCGCGGACACGCCATGAGCGCCTGCTGCCCCCGGTGGACATGTGCGGTTCCTGCACGCGCTGTCTGGACGCCTGCCCCACCGACGCTCTGGACCAGGTCCGGGGCCTTGACGCGCACCGGTGTCTGAGCACCTGGAGCATCGAGTGGCAGGGCCGGGCGCCCGCCGGGGAGGATCACCTGCAGGGCGGTCTCCTCTTCGGCTGCGACATCTGCCAGGCGGTGTGTCCCTGGAATCAGCGGGCGGACCGCAAGCCGGCAGTGGCGGATCCGCCGCCCTCTGAATACGGTGTGCGTGAGGGGAACGGGGATCTCTCCCTGATAAGCCTGGCGGAGTTTTCCGCCGACGAATTTCGCCGCCGTTTCCGCAAGTCGCCCATCTGGCGCTGCCACCCCGACGGCCTGCGTCGCAATGCGCACCGGGTGCTGGCCAACCGGAAGGAAACGCCGTGACGACCGCCGCCCACTGGCATGCCCTGGAGACCGCGCAGGTGGCCTGCGACCTGTGTCCGGTGGATTGCCATCTGCGTCCCGGGCAAACCGGGCCCTGCGGCACCCGCGCCAACGAAAACGGGGTCATGGTACCCCTGCACTACGGGCGCATCGTATCCAGCGCCGTGGATCCCATCGAGAAGAAACCCCTGTACCACTTCCATCCCGGTCGGTCCATCCTTTCGGTGGCGGCCCCCGGCTGTAACCTGCACTGCCTGTTTTGTCAGAACTGGTCCATCAGTCAGGAGCGGACTGTGACGACCGTGCCGGTCACCCCCGACGACCTGGTGGCCCAGGCCCAGGCGCTGGGCTCCCTGGGCATTGCCTTCACCTACAGCGAACCCCTGGTGTGGTTCGAGTTCGTGCGGGATACGGCCGAAGCTGCGCGGGCCGCCGGCCTGAAGAACGTGCTGGTCACCAACGGCTACCTCAACCCCGAGCCCCTCGCCGAGCTGCTGCCCCTGATCGACGCGGCCAACATCGATTTGAAAAGCATGGACGACGGGTTCTACCGCGACGTGTGCCGGGCCAGCCTGGACCCGGTGCTCCACACCATCCGGCAGGCCAAGGCCGCGGGTGTCCATCTGGAACTGACGAACCTGGTGATTCCGGGGTACAACGACAGGGCCGACCAGATTGGCCGCCTGGTGGATTTCGTGGCCGACCTGGATCCGGAAACCCCCCTGCATTTTTCCGCCTACCGGCCGGCCTGGAAGCTGAAGGCCCGGCCCACCACCGTGGACGACCTGCTTCGGGCCCGGGCCATCGCGGAGAGGAAACTGCCCTGGGTTTATCTCGGGAATGTGGTCACTGACCAGGGACGGGATTCCCAGTGTCCGGATTGCAGCCAGCTTCTGGTGCGGCGGGCGGGTTACCGGGCGGAAGTGAAAACGGGAGCCGGGCCCCAATGTGAAGGTTGCGGCCGAAAATTGCCCTTTATCCTTACCTGACCCTCTTCAGGGACCGGCGGGTTTTTCTACATTTTTTTACCAAAACCGTGACAATATTGTGATATATTGAAAATCATTCCTGGGTGGGGGCCTGTGGATGGTTCCCGGCCTGGACCGACTTCTTGCATGGGGGGGCAAGGTTGTTTTCAATATCCCAAGAACCCGACGGCACCATCAAGCTTTGCGGAAAGCTCCACGACGCCCACACGCAGACCGCCCGGGATATCCTGGGCGCCCTCACCGAGTCCACCACTCTTGATTTTTCCGAACTGATATACATTTCCAGCTCCGGGCTGGGCCTCCTGCTCAAGGCCCAGAAGAAGCTTGAGGAAACCGGACACAGCCTTACGCTTACCGGCATGAGCCGTCATGTGCGGGAGCTTTTTGCCGTGACCCAGTTCGATAAGATTTTCGACATCAAGTAACTTTGGCGCCAACATTTTTGCCGATGGAGAGTATTTATGTCGGATACGGATCTGGAGATTGTGGACAGGGTCAAAGCGGGCGACACCGATGCATTCGCCGGAATTGTCAGCCGGTATGAAAAGGCCATCTTCAATTCGGCCTACCGGATTGTCGGCGATCGGGATGATGCGGCGGACGTTGCACAAGCCACCTTCGTGAAGGTCTACGAAAAGATCGATTCATTCGACCCCGCCTACAAATTCTTCAGTTGGCTCTACCGGATCTCGGTCAACGAAGCCTACAACCACTGCCGGAAAAAGAAACAGGCTGCGACCGTCGAGATGGAACCCGGGAAGAGCCCACCCGGTCCCTATCAGGAGTATCGACAGGTGGAGATGTGTGAGCAATTGAAGCGGGCTCTGGCGGAAATGACCTACGATTATCGGGTGATCATTGTCCTAAAGCACCTGATGTTGTTACCTTACAGGGAGATAGCTGGAATCCTCGGACTCCCCGAGAAAACGGTCAAATCCCGCCTGTTCTCTGCGCGGCAGGTCCTGCACAGGCAGTTGGTGGAGCAAGGTTACAAAGTATGATTCCCGAACGCTTCCGCATCCTGATGAACAACGAACTCGACGGGACCAATACGCCTGCCGAACGGGACGAGCTTGAGACGTACTTCGACGCGCATCCCCAAGCCAAGCAGTACCTGACCAACTTGAGCGAATCCCTCCACCTGCTGGACAGTTTGGAGCAGGAGGACCCACCGGCCGAACTGCACGGGCGGGTGATGCGGGCGGTAAGGGCCACCGAAGGGCGCGCCCGTGCCCCTTGGCGGGACTTTCTGTTCGGCCGGCTGCGGTTGGGATACGCGTTCTCCGCTGCGGTGGGCGTGGTTCTGGGGTTTCTGCTGCATACGGCCATTCCGCTGGACAGTATGGGGCGGGACCTGGCCGATCTGGATCTGATGCGCGGGACCGCCACCGGGTTGATCGGTAACTGGTCCGCCGCCCAAACCCTGGATCTCCACGAGGCGGGGGTGGATCTGACGGTGAAGGCCTACCGTCAGGCGGACATGGTTCTGGTTCGGGTCACCTTATCCGCCGACCAGGCGGTATCTCTGGGTCTGGACTTTCCCGGGGCCTCCCAGCTGAAAAGCGCCAATTACGAGGTGAATGAAGGGTTTGATCTGGCGGCCGGCGAGGGCCTGGCGGTTTTCAAGGGGCAGGGAGACTGTTTCTGCGACTTCCTTATGGACGGCGTCGACGCCCGCCCCGTGGGCGCCTACCTCCAGTTCGGCCTCGATGCGACCCAGCGTCGGGAGTATCAAATCATCTGGCCCTGAGCGCCGGTTTCCTTCCCCAGACCCCCGTCCTTTCCCGCCCTGCTTTTTTTTTGCCAACCTTTTGTCGGCTGGTATGTAATTCCCTTGAAAACCGGAGGGCTCGATTCATCTCAAGGGGAGGTTATTTGTGAGTAACAAAAAAATGTATATCGGCAGCGCGGGTGTCATCGCTGTGGCTCTGTTCGTCTACCTGGGGTTCTTTGCCCCCAATCCCGCGGGCGAGGATGTTACCGGCACCATCAACACGGTTGAGAAGTACCAGACCGATCAGGTCCATGACAGCGATGTGGTTCTCGCGGGGGAAGAGATCATCATCGACGAGATGGCCGAACTGTTCGACCACGCCACGCCCGAAGAGCAGGCGGACCTCCTGGGGCGGGCCAGCAAGGACATGACCGCCGGCCTGTTGGGACGCTGTGACAAGACCACCCAGGCCGATCTGTGGGGCCGGTTGGACAAGAGCGAACAGGTGGCGGCCTTCAACGCGATGGCCATGGACAAGGAGAGCCTGTTGGGCCGCATGGAAATGACCACGGCCGCCTTCAACCGGATGGACGTGGAAAAGCAGGCCACCGCCCTGCAGGGCGCCTCCGTCAATGAAAAGGCCGCCATGTTCCAGCGAGCTTCCATGAAGGCCCAAATGGATGCCTTGGGCCGCATGGACATGCAGGGCCGGGCGTTCATCATGCAGGGCGCCAACGTGCGTGAACGCGCCATGCTGATCGGACGCGCCCCGGTGCCGACCCGTCAGGCCATCCTGCAACGGATGGACATGCAGGGGCGTTTGGGCGTCGTCCAGAATGCCTCCCTCCAGGGGAAGTCCTATATGTTCAACCGGGCGGCCACCGCCGACAAGGAGATCATGCTCCAGGGCGCCACCCACATGGAACAGGCTGATTTGTTCGGACGGTTGGACCTGCAGGACCAGATTGACGGGGTCATGGGCCGTCTGGACAAGACCAAGGATGCCGGTCTGCTGGGGCGGGCCTCCGAAATGGAAGCCCAGAACATTTTTGCCGGAGCCAGGGCCGAGGTCCAGGTGGCCATGTTCGGCCGTTTGTCCATGGACAAGCAGGATGCCATCCTGGGCCGGATGTCCGTGACCCGGGATGCCTTCGGCCGCATGGACATGGCCGACCAGGGGAAAGCCCTGCTCGGGGCCAGCTCCATGGAGAAACAGGCCATGCTGGGCAAGGCCAACTTCGAAGAGGCACAGGGGATGCTGGGGCGCCTGAACACGGCCACCTGGCAGAACTATCTCGGCCGCATGGAAATGCAGGACAAGGCCGATGTCTTCGGTCGCATGGATACCAACATGCAGATCAAGGCCCTGGGCCGGAACCCCAACATCCAGGCCGCCATGCTGGGTCGGGCGCCCGCCCAGACGGTCACCAACGTCCTGGGTCGGGCCTTCCTGGACGCCCCCACGGTCCAGTAGGTTGACGGCAAAAAAGCTGACCAGGCACGGATCGCCGGCGATCCGGGGTGCAATGCCCCGGGCCGGCGGTCCGGCCGGCCTTCATCGGTGTGTTGTTCTCCTGGTGCTGGGCTTGATCTGTTTTTCCACTCCGTTCGCCGCCGCGGTTGATCTTGAACTCAAGACCCTCGAGGGCGAAAACCTGAGATTGATCTATTTCGGCGAAGAGTCCTTCGTTGTTCCTCACGTGACGCGCAGTTTCCAGAACTCCCTCCGCTTCCATCGCCGCCTGTTCGGGTATGAACCCAGCGAAAAGATCAACATCATCCTGCAGGACATGGACGACCACGGGTACGCGGGCACCACCACCATGCCCCACAACTACCTGACCCTCGGGGTGGAGCCCTTTGAACATGTCTACGAAACCTGCCCCACGAATGAGCGCATCGGGTGGGTGATGAACCACGAACTTCTGCATATCGTGGCCTCGGACATGGCCGTGGGCGGCGACCAGTTCTTCCGTAAACTCTTCCGGGGCAAGGTCACCGCCACCGACGAGGATCCGCTGTCCATCTGGTACAGCTATTTGACCAATCCCCGCCGTTACGCGCCCCGCTGGTACCATGAGGGCGTGGCGGTCTTCATGGAAACCTGGATGGCGGGTGGTTTCGGTCGGGCTCAGAACGGCTGGGACGAAATGTTCTTCCGCACCATGGTGCGGGATGACCGCTATTTCTACGACGTGGTGGGAATCGAGAGCGAAGGCACGGCCAGCGATTTCCAAACGGGCCAGTTGAGCTACCTCTACGGCACCCGATTCGTCAGCTACGCCGCCTATGTGTACGGGCCGGAAAAGGTCATTGCGTGGGTCAAACGGGACGAAGGCAGCAAGCGATCCTATCGCGATCAGTTCAAACATGTTTTCGGCTTGCCCCTGGAGGATGCCTGGCGCGATTGGGTGGTCTGGGAGAAAACCTGGCAGGGGGAAAACCTGGCCGCCATCGGCCAATATCCGCTGACCGAAGGGCGGCGTGTCACGGATCAGGCCCTGGGGTCCTGCAGTCGTGCCTATTTCGATCCCGACAGCCGGCAAGTGTTTGTCGCTGTGCGGTACCCGGGTGAGTTTGCCCACATTACAGCCATCGACGTCGACAGCGGCCAGCGGCGCAAGATCTGCGAACTGGCTTCCCCCGCCCTCTATTACGTGACCAGCCTGGCCTATGACGATTCTTCCGGCACCCTGTTCTACTCCACCAACAACGGGCGGGGGTGGCGAAACCTCAACAGTGTCGAGATCGCCACCGGAAAAACCCGGCGTCTGTGCAAGCCAAGCCGGGCCGGAGACCTGGCCTTCAACCGGGCGGATCAGTCTCTCTGGGGAATCCAGCACCACGGGGGACTGGCGCGCCTGGTTCGCTTCGTGCCGCCCTATGACAACTGGCAGGAAATCGTCACCTTCAGTTTCAAACGGGATTTCTTCGATATCGATATTTCCCCGGACGGGCAATGGCTCACCGGAACCCTGGTCGATGTGACCGGACAATCCAGCCTCATCCGCTTTGAGGTGGCCCGGTTGTTGGCCGGCGACGTCCAGTACGACATTCTCTGGGAAACCCGGGGCGCCACGCCGGCCAATTTCGTGTTTACCCCCGACAGCCGCGCTCTCTATGGGACCACCTATCTGACCGGGGCCTCCAACGTGTTCCGTTATGATATGGAATCCGAAACCATGGAAGCGGTGACCAACGGTGAAACGGGCTATTTCCGGCCGGTCCCGGTCACGGCCGACAGTCTCATGGCCTTCGAGTTCACGGGCCAGGGGTTGGTGCCGCTCATGATCGCGGATGCCACTCTGGAGGATATTGAAGCGGTTCGGTTCCTCGGTCATGCCATAACGGTGGAGCACCCGGTGGTGAAGGACTGGGTTCTGGACTCTCCGCTGACGGTGGATCTGGAATCCCTGGAACTGAAAGAAGGCGAATACAAGGGATTGCGCGGTTTGCTCCTCGATTCGGTTTATCCCATCGCCGAGGGATACAAAAATCACGGGGCCTTTGGGCTGCGGGCGGATTTCATGGACCCTCTCGGGCTTCATTCCCTGACCACGGCCTTCAGTTACACCTTCAACACCCGCCTGCCCAGCGGCGAGCGCCCCCATGCCCGGTTCAAGTACCGGCACTATCCCTGGACGGTCAAAGGCGAGTGGAACAAGGCCGATTTCTACGACTTTTTCGGACCGACCAAGGTCAGTCGCAAGGGGTATTCCCTGGGAATGGGTTATGAGGGTTATTTCCTGGATGAGCAGGCCCGCTCCGTGCGCTTCCGGGCCGGCCTTTCCGGGTATGCCAAAATGGACCGCCTGCCGGATTACCAGAACATTGCCGTCACCTACGACCAGTTCCTGAGCGCGTATTTCCACGTGGGCTATGCCAGTATGCGGGGCACCATCGGGGGGGTTGAGGCGGAAAAGGGCCTGAAGACCGGGGCTACCCTGGCGGGGACCTGGGTCCAGGATCGGGTCGTTCCCCGGGTGGACGGGGAACTGGCCTATGGCCTGCCCCTGCCCTGGAACCATTCCACGCTGTGGCTCTGGACCTTTGGCGGCCTGTCTCCCGGCGGCGATCCCCAGGATCCCTTTGCCAATTTCTTCTTCGGGGGATTCGGCAACAACTGGATCGACCACGGCAGCGCCAACCGTTACCGGACCAGCGACAGCTTTCCGGGTCTTGAGATCAACGAAGCCGGCGGCCGAAACTACGGCAAGGTCATGGCGGAATGGACCCTGCCTCCCTTGCGTTTCCGGCGTCTGGGTTACCCGGGGATCTATTGTACCTGGGCCCGTTTGTCCCTGTTTTCCTCAGCCCTGGCAACCAACCTGGATGACCCGGCTATGAAAACCGAGGTCTACAACGTCGGCGCACAGGCCAATTTCAAGATGGTCCTGTTCTCGTCCCTGGAATCCACCTTGTCGGTGGGGTATGCTCAGGCTCTGGCGGAGGGCCGCAATCCCTCCCACGAACTTATGGCATCCCTGAAGATCCTCCGCTGACGAGGCCGGACCATGACGCTCATACTCGCCAAGGGCTTTGTCGCGTTGGTGCCCGTTGTGGCCCATCTGCTGGTTCTGTTGGCCATGGACGGCTACAAACTCGTCCGTGTCCGTACGGTCCTGGTGTCCGTGGGATTCGGGGGGGTGGCGGCCCTGGGGTCCCAGATGAGCAACGACGCCCTCCTGGGCGCGACCCAACTGACCCTGGCGGATTATTCCTTCACCGTGGCGCCCCTGGTTGAGGAAGCCTTCAAGGCCAGCTGGTTGATTTTCCTTATTTCAAGCCGCCGTCTGGGTTTTCTGGTGGATGCGGCCATCCTGGGGTTTGCCGTGGGGGTGGGGTTCGCTCTGGCTGAGAACCTGCTTTTTCTGTCCCTGCGGCCGGAGGCGGGGCTTCTGGTGTGGGTGGTCCGGGGGCTGGGGACGGCGGTCATGCACGGGTCGACCATGGTCCTGTTCACGGTGTTGGCGCAGGCCGCCTGTGAACGGAGCGCCCGGGTCAGGCCCTGGTTCTTCCTGGGGCCCTTTATCCTGGCGGTCGCCGTCCACGCGATCTTCAACCGGTTCTTCATTTCTCCGGTGGTGTCGGCGGCGGGCCTGGTGGTCGGGCTGCCGGCCTTGATGTACCTCGTCTTCCGGCTGGGGGATCGCAGCCTGCAGAATTGGCTGGGCGAGGGTTTCCAAACCGATTCGGATCTCCTGGAAGCCATTAACGAGGGCCAATTGACCCAAACCCCGGTCGGGACCTACCTGCTGACCCTGCAGGAAAAATTCCCTCCCGAAATCGTGGCGGATATGTTCTGCCTGCTGAAAATTACGGTGGAGCTGTCCATCGAGGCCAAGGGTCTGCTCATGATGCGCAAGCAGGGGTTCGATGTCGGGCCCTCGGGTGAAACCCGGGAAAAGCTGGCCGAGGTGGCCTTTCTGGAGCGGGCCATCGGCCCCATCGGCCGCCTGGCCGTGGGGCCCCTGTTGCCCCGGGGGAGAAAAGACTTCTGGCAACAACAGTTGCTGGAATAAAAAAAGCCCCTTCCGAGGGGAAGGGGCTCTGATACCTGAAGCCTAGGGCGCACCCCAATCCACATCCACATGATTGGCCCGCACGTAAGTGGTGATGCCGCCGCGCACGAACCACTCGCCGGTGATCTCCATCATGCGGGGCTTCACCGCGGCCACCAGATCGTCGAGGATTTCGTTGGTCACCTTCTCGTGGAAGGCCCCCTCGTCGCGGAAGGACCACAGGTACAGCTTCAGGGACTTCAACTCCACGCACTTTTCGCCCGGCACGTAGGAAATGTGGAAGTGGGCGAAATCCGGCTGTCCGGTGAGCGGGCACAGGCAGGTGAACTCCGGACAGTCGAATTCTATCTCGTAATCCCGTTCGGGATTGGGATTGTCGAAAACCTCGAGATTGCGTGTCGGTTTGCTCGCCATGAAAACTCCTATTTCACGAGGGCCATGCGGCCGACGGAACGGTTGTCGCCGCTGGCGACCATGTAGAAGTAGACGCCCGCGGCCACATGGCGGCCGTTGTCGTCCCGGCCGGCCCAGGTGACGCGATGGCTGCTGGCCGGCAGGTGTTCGTTAACCAGGGTCCGCACCCGATGACCGGCGACGTCGAAAATGGCCACCGTGGTGTGGTTGGGCTCGCTCAGCTCGAAGCGGAGGGTGGTGCTCGGGTTGAAGGGGTTCGGGAAGTTCTGCTGCACGCGGAAGGCCGAGGGCAGGGACGGGTCTCCGTCGGGCACGGGGCTCTCGCCGCAGGGATCGTTCAGCGCGCCGATGAGTCCGCAGCCGTCGCTGTTGGCAGGATCGCAGGGCGAGGACGAAGCGATGTTGTAGTTGGCCTCGGTCAGGTTGCAGAAGTTCGGGTTCTCGGAAATGTTGGTGTCGGTTCCGGTGGGGTCCGGGATGCCGCTGTAGTCGGGGCTGTCGTTGCCGTAGACGTTATTGCAGTAGAGGCTGGCCGGGGCCGTCCCCAGGGACATGCCGTTGCCGCTGGCACTGCCGCCCGTGTTGTAGGCACTGAGGTTGTTGTGGATGTGGGGCGTGCTGTTCACGAGATACAGGCCGCCGCCCCCGTTGAGGGTGCCTTCGTTGGCCGCAAACGTGTTCCCGGCAATTTCCCCGGTGGGGTTGCCGTCGTAGTAGAGGCCCCCGGCGAAGTAGAATCCGGTGTTGCCCGCAAAGAGCGAGTTGGTGATTTCCGCGCTGGTGCAGGCGGTGAGGGTGCCGCCGCCGCCCACCTGGGCGTCGTTCCCGGTCACCGTGAGGCTGTCCAGGACGGCCACCGCGCCGGTGATCTGGAAACCGCCGCCGTTCATGAAGGTGCTGGCCGGCAGTTTGAGATTGTTGTTGAGGGAAACCCGGTCCAGGGTCACGGACCCGCCGGTGGCGTAGAGTCCGCCGCCGCCGGTCTTGGCCGAGTTGTTCGACAGGTCGCTGTCCTGGACCACCAGGAGGCTGCTGCCGGTGTTCTGCTCCGCATACAGTCCGCCGCCGAGGTCGGCCTCCAGGTGTCCGGTGACCGTACAGCCGTCCAGGGTGACGTCGCTGTCAACCAGGTGCAGTCCGCCGCCCCGCGGGCTGTAGCTCAGGTTGTCGGTGATCACGGTGTTGTCCTCGATGACGCAGTCCACCAGCGTGACCGTGCTGTTGTTGGCAAAAAACCCGGCACCGTACAGGCCGGTGTTGCCGTGGATATGGAAATCCTCCAGCACCACGTTGGAGTTGTTCACCATGACGCCGCCGCCGCAGCCCAGCTGGCTCGAGCTGCCAACGCTGTTGCCCGTAATCTCGAAGTGACGCAGCACGGGGGAGACGCCGTTGAGGATGAGGCCGCCGCCGTAGCGTGCGGAGTAGGGGATGCCGGAGAAAACCTGGCCGCCGCCGCCGGTGAGCTTGAAGCCTTCGATCAGGTTGCTGTTGTCGAAGGGGGCACTGAAGGTCATGACCGTGGCGTTCAGCCCGCCGTCGATAATGGTCTTGTTGTTCACCGGGTCGCGGCTGGTGTAATCGGCACTGTAGCCGCCGAGGACCAGCAGGTCGGCCCCGAAGAAGGTCAGGGCCTCGTCGATGACAACGCCGCCTTCGAAGCCGATGGTGTCGCCGACCACGTAGGAGTTGATGGCGTCGAACACCGTGGGGAACTCGCTGGGCATGCGGTGCATGTTGTCGCCCATGGCGTGCAGCAGGTTGGGCCGTCCGTCGCCCAAAAGGCCGGTGTAACTGGGATTGGCGTAGTCCACGTCATCGGCCGTGCTGCGCAGCAAAAGGCCCAGGTCCCAGTAGGACAGTTCGGGATTCTGGGACCAGATCAGGGCGGCGGCGCCGGCCACGATGGGGGCGGAGAAGCTGGTGCCCTGGGTCAGGCCGTAGGAGCTGGAGCCGGAATTGTAGTCATACGTGGTCGTGTAGATGTTCATGCCCGGAGCGGCCAGTTCCACCCAGGCGCCGTAGTTGGAGAAGTAGGCGATCTCGTCGTTCTCGTCGATGGCCGCCACCGCCAGCACTCCGGAAACCGTGCCGAGGTAGCAGTTGTCCGTGGAGTTCTCGCTCTCGTTGCCGGCCGCCGCCACGATGAGGAGTCCCTGGGCCTTGACCGAGGCCGTGACGGTGGACAAGACGCTGGAGGAGCTCCAACTGGCGTTGATGATCTTGGCGCCGTTGTTGGCGGCGTAGAGCATGGCGGCGCTGATGAAGTCGGTCCGCAGCAGGCCGGTGGGCGGGTCGGCGTTGTTCAGGTATCCGGCGCGAAGGGCCATGATCTTGACGCCCGGGGCGGCGGCCGCAACCCCGATCCCGTTGTTGGTGATGGGCGCGATGCACCCGGCCACCATGGTGCCGTGCCCCCCGAAGTCCATGGGGTCGTTGTCCTGGGTGGTGGCGTCCTCGCCGGGGTAGGTATAGACGGGGGAGATGCTGACGAAGTCCCAGCCGCGGATGTCGTCGACCTTGCCGTTGCCGTCGTCATCCACGCCCGCGGTGCCGTAGTACTCGGTCCAGTTGGTCCAGATGGCGCCGTTCACCTTGTCGGGATGGGAGCCGCCCAGGTCGGGGTGGTGCCAGTCCACGCCCGAGTCGATGACCGCCACGATCACGTTCGTATCGCCCAGGCTCTGGTTCCAGCCGCCCACCGCGCGGATGTCCTTGCCGCCGGGGGTCATGTTGCGCAGGTGGTACTGGCTGGGGGAGATGTCGTTGGGCAGGTAGGCGTCGAGTTGGCGGTAGATCTCCACGAAGGTGACCTCCTCCACCTCGGGCAGGGCCAGGTAGTCGGCTTTGACCCGCTCCAGGTCCACGTCCTCGGCGAAGTCGACGGCCCACACCCGGTCGAAGTAGGTGCGGCTGGACTTGTCGGCGAAGTTGCTCGTCAGTCCGGCGTAAAGTTGCTCGTAGGCCCGGACGCCGTGCACGCCGGCGGTCTTGTCCAGGCCGGGCAGACCGGTCTGGAGGTCGGCGCCGGACTTGGCGGGGGCCATTTTGGCGCCGTCGGTGACCGTGATCAGGATCCGGTTGTGGACCCGTTCGATCGGCGGGGCTCCGAAGGCGATCGGGGCGGCCAGCAGGACGACCAGCAGGAAAAGAAGGGTGCGGAGGGGGATCGGATGCAATCTCATTGGGCAAGACCTCTCGAGCCATGGCTCTAAACAGGGGGAAGGGGGCGTTATGTCGCGGCCGTTATAAACTGTTCGCAGATGATGATAAGGAATTATAGTTTATAAGGTAAGGATTATCAAAAGCACACTTATATGGCATTTTGTTAATGATTCGAACAGGTTAGCTTATTGTCAGCAAGGAGTTGAACGGCTTGGAGATAAAGAACGTCCTGTTTGTCGAGCCCTATGACGGCGGATCCCACAAGTCCTTCCGCCTGGGACTGACCGAGCGGTCCGGGCACCGGATCACCTCGCTCACCCTGCCGCCCCGTTTCTGGAAATGGCGCATGCGGGGTGCGGCGGTGTGGTTCGCCGACATCCTCAACCGAATGCCCGACCCTGCGGTCGACCTTCTCCTGGTCACCGGATTCCTCAACGTGTCCGACCTGCGCGGCATGCTGGCCCCGCCCCTGGATCAGGTGCCCCTGCTGCTCTACATGCACGAGAACCAGCTGACCTACCCGCTGTCGCCGGACGAGGAATTCGACTTCCACTTCGGGTTCACCAACATCCTGAGCGCCCTGGCCAGTGAGCGGGTGGTCTTCAATTCCGATTTCCATCGCGGACTCTTTCTGGACAAACTCTCGTCCTACCTGGGCAAGATGCCCGAGGGTGTGCCCCGCCGGGTGCCGGAGCGCCTGGCGGACCGCAGCGAGGTTCTGGGGGTGGGGCTGGAACGCACCCCGCTGCCGGCCGATCACTTTCCCCAGTACCGCGGCGGGCCCTGTGCCTCGGATATCGGCCCGGCCTGGCCGCGCGGGAAGCGTCATCTCATCGTGTGGAACCACCGCTGGGAGTTCGACAAACGGCCGGAGGTCTTCGCCGCGGCGGTGAACCGACTCCTGGACGCGGGCCTGGATTTCGAGGTGGCCCTGCTGGGGGAGGCCAAGAGCCACGACGATCTGTTTTCGCCTCTGGCCGAACGCCTGGGCGACCGCTGTCGGGCCTTTGGCTGGCTGCCGTCCCGGGCGGACTACGACCGCCTGCTGGAGGCCGCCGACATTGTTGTCAGTTGCGCGGAGCAGGAGTATTTTGGCATTTCCGTGGCCGAAGCGGTGCACGCGGGCTGTTATCCGGTGCTGCCCCGGGGGCAGGTTTACCCGTCCATGTACGGCACCCGCTGCAAGGGCCGCCATTTCTATGATGACGCGGACGGACTGACGGCCCTGCTCACCGACCTGATCACCTCCGGCGACTGCGGCCACGTGTGCTCGCTGGACCGCGACGTGGATTCGTTCTGCTGGGACAACCTGGCCCCGTCGTTCGATGAACTGATCACCCGGGTCGCGGACGGCGGCCGGCTCTGGCCCACCCGAATGGAGAGCGAATGACGTCGCGCGCGCCTGCCAAAGCCTGGCTCATCGATATCGAGGGCGTCCTGGTCCGGGACAAGGCCTACGTGCCGCTTCCCGGGGCGGTGGAAACCCTGGCCCGCCTGGACGCGGCCGGGATTCCTTTTTGTCTGGTCAGCAACAACACCACCCACAGTCCGGACGGCCTGGTGGCCGACCTCAACGGGGCGGGGTTTTCCCTCACCTTGGACCGACTGGTGGGCGCCGTGGAACTGGGCGCGACCTGGCTGCGTCAGCGCGGGCGCACCCGGGTGCTCTGGCTGGGAGCGCCCCGCATGGCCGACCATTGGCGTGGACAGGGGTTCGAACTGACCGACGGAACCGACTGCGAAGCCGTCATGTTGGGGGCCAATCCGGAGCTGTCGGTGGACGATCTGGATCAAGCCCTGCCCGCATTGCTGGACCGGGGGGCGGACCTTGTCTGCCTCCACCGCAACCTGTTCTACCTGGATGCCGCCGGCCACCGGCGCCTGGGGCCGGGGGCCTGGGCCGCCGCTCTGGAGGCTCTGCAGGGGGCCGGGCAGGTGGTGACCATCGGCAAACCGTCGCCGGGGATCTACGAGCAGGCCCTTAAAAGGGTTGGCGTGGACGCTCGGGATGCCCTATTTATTTCGGATGACCCGGTTGCCGATCTGGTGACGGCCGGGCATCTGGGGATGACCACCGCTTTCGTTCTCTCCGGCAAATATTCCGACCACGGTGTTCTCGGCCGCATGACAGAGGATGATTGGCCTGCTATAGTCTGTGCAGGCCTATCCGATCTGGCCGACGAAACCCTATCCTGATAGAAGGTGTCTTTTGCGTAGTAACGGTCGCAGTTCCGGGACCAACGATTCCGGCAACAGCTCTTCCGATAATAATCGCTCCGGCGGCCGGAACTCCGGCGGCGGTCGTTCCGGCGGCGGTCGTTCCAGCGGCGGTCGTTCCAGCGGCGGCCGGTCCGGGAGCGGTCGCTCCAGCGGTGGTTCCGGTGGCAGACGCTCCAGCGGCGGCGCCAAACGCTCCGACAGCGGACCGTCCTCCGGCAACCGGCAGTCCGGCCCGCGCCGAAGCCCGGAATCCAGACCCCGGCCCGCGCCGCGGACCCGGCCCGGTGCCGACGGCGGCGGACGTCCCCCCACCGCCACGCGTGCCCTGGGGCTGTCCACCTGGGATCTGGCCCGTACCCGCAAGGCCCAGCCCGACACGCCCCGTGGCCACATGATCAATCTGCGCGCCCATCAGAAACTGGTCGACAGCTTCGAGGGCGAGCGCAACGTGCCCCATGACGACCGCAGTTTCCTGCGTGTCCAGGAAGGCGCCCAGGGCTCCTGTCTGCTCATTCACGGTGTTTCGACGGGCCCGGGCGACCTGAAGGAACTGGCCCGTGTGCTGTTTGACGCCGGCCTGAACGTCTACGTCCTGCGCCTGCCGGACCACGGCACCGGCGACCACACCCTCAGCGAGGTGTCGTGGGGGAGTTCCCTGCGCCAGGCGCGGCAGTGTTTCCAGCTTCTGGCCCGCGGCGGCGGGGCGGTCCATGTGGTGGGTCTGGGATTCGGGGCCGCGCTGGCCCTGCATCTGGCGGACAAGGAAAACGTGTCCTCCCTCATCCTCATGGCGCCGGCCATCATGCCGCGGGAGTCGTTCTTCCAGCGTCTGCTGGTGCGGTTCAAGCTGCACCATTTGGGCTTCGTTCACAAATGGCTGGGCTGGAACGCCGACCTCATCGAGGGCATGGACCAGGCCCGGGGCAAGATCAGCAAGATCCGGGTGCCCATCTACGCGGCCCAGTGCGAGGACGACGACCGGGCCAGTTCCGGCAGTCTGCGCATCCTGCAGGGCAAGGCCCGGCATTCGGCCTCCCGGTTCCGGATCTTCCCGGAGGGCGGACACCAGGTCCTGACCGCCCATGGGGAAGAAACGCTGTTCGAGGATATTGTGAGTTTCTGCCGGGTCGGTTGACCCGGCTCAGCCCGCCGCCCGGGTCAGGGTGGCGGGATCCACGCCCAATTGGGCGGCCATACTGGCCAAGGCCTCCTGTCCCTCCGGACCGGGGGCCTTTTGCGTTTCCCGCCACAGATCCAACAGGTCGTCCATGGTGGGTTGGGGTGTGACGGACGGCAGCAGTTGGTCCAGATCGGCGGTGTTGAGACGGGCCCCCAGGCCGAATGTCCCGGTGGCCAGGATGGCCAGCACGGTCACGTAGTCCTCAAAATGGTCGGCCAGCTTGCGCCAGACGGCCACGACCGCCGGATTCCCGTCCGGGCGTCCGTCCAACAGGTCGGCTGCGGCGGAAAAACAGGCCTGGCCGGCGGCCATGTCCCGGCGCCGGGTTTCCCCGTCATCCAGAGTGTACAGGCGATTGCGGCGGCGCAACCCGTCTCCCCGGTTGAACAGGCCCAGCCACAGCATCCGATGTTCGGCATTGACCCGGTAGTGTTCGGCCCGGGCCCGGCGGTCCTGGATTTTGGCCGGCGGATGCAGCAGGGCGCCTGAGCCGAAGGTGACCCGGGGGTCCGGGTCGGCCCCCAGGGTTCGGGTCAGCAGATGGGCCAGGTACACGTTCACGTCTTCGTCCCGAACCGCCAGATTGGTGGGAAATACCGATCCCGCCCGCGCCTCCAGCAAGGCTTCCATCATGAAGAAGGACAGGGGACGGGGCCCGCTCCAGTCCGGAAACAGGCTCCGAAAGACCGGTTGGGTAAGGGTGGTGGTGGGAGCGGACATGGTCGGACCTTTCGGCTGAGGATTCGGTCCCTCCGTTGCACAGGCTGTGCCTCTATTTGCAATCTTCTTAATTACAAGGTTTTAGGCGGTTTGGGGGTGGGGTTTGGACAATCTTCCCCCCCCCGTGGATGGCCGGATATGGACCAGAGCCTGTCCGCTCCGGGTCCGGTGGAATATTTGGGCTTTGGTTTTGACATTTGCGGCCGAAGTAACGGGAGTCGAAACAGCGATATCCGGAGGGACTACGCCCAGCCTGGACCCGCCCCTGACGGGCGGACCGGACCGGCGGTTCATGGCCACCGGCCATGTGACTTGAAAGGAACCGGGAATGAGTGACCAGAACCGTAATGACTGGAATGACGACCTGGATTTTGAATCTCTGGCCGACGAGCACGATACCGGCAGCGACTTCGCCGACGAAGACCTGTCCGATTTCGAGGATTCCGTCTACGGAACCGATGAGCCGGCGGAAGAAGAGGCGCCCGTGGAGGCGGAGATTCAGGAACCCACTCCGGTGAAAGCCCGCAAGCGGGGCGGCGTGTCCGGCGGTTGGCTGGGCTTCATGTTCGGCACGGCCATCCTGGTGTCCGCCCTGGGGCTGGCCTCCGCCGTGGCCCTCCTGACCGGCGTGGACCCGCTATCCCTGTGGAACCCGTCGGGCCTGACGGCCTTCGACCAGGTCATCAACTTCCAGGATCATCCCCAGAACCTGCTGTACCTGGTGGGCGTGGGCATTCTCCTGCTGATGGTGCTGGGCAGTGCGGCGGTGGCCCGGTCGGCCCGGTCCACCAACGCCCGGCTCGCCACGGCGGAGGACATGCTGGCCAAGGTGACGGCCCTGCGCCTGGAAAACGAGGACGCCTGGGCGCCCCCCGCCTTCAAGGCGGATCCCGAATGTGCCAGCTTCGTGGCCGAGACCCTGGGGTCCTGGCGCATGCAGCAGTCCCGTCAGAAACGCCTGCTGGGCCTGGAGGGTGAACTTCACCGCCTGTCGAAATCCGTGGCCGACGGCACCTCTGCCGGACCGGCCGGCCGGTTCGATAATCCGGCCGTGGGCGCGGTGTCCGATGAATTCACCCGCCTGATGGACGAATTGGCTTCCGCGCACAAGATCGCCGAGGAAGCCGTGAACAAGGACCAGGACACGGCCGAGTCCACCATGGAGCTTCTGCAGGATGCCCGGACCTGGAATCATGCCACCCTGGACAGTCTGGGTGTTCAGGGCGCGGCCCTGGAACAGGTGGCCCAGAAGGTGGGCCTGCTGGCCGCGAAGGTCAGCGAGGCCAGCGAGGGCTCCGGCGGCCAACAGGGCCTGGTGGACGACCTCAAGGCTCTGGCCGACCAGCCCGGCGGTGGCACCGTCCAGGGCGCGGCGGCTGCGGCGGCCGAACTGGACCAACTCGTGGAAAAGGGCAGCAAGCTGGCTTTCCAGATCGCCATGGAAGTGGCGCGTCTGGGACAGCGCGGGGAGCGTTTGCTGCCCATGACCAAGGCCCTGGAGGGCCTGACGACCAGCTTCCGCCAGGCGGCGGCCGGTCTCAAGACCGAGGACGAAGGAACCCCGCCTTCCGACACCGGAAAGGCTGACGGCCTGGAGGCCGTTATCGCCCGTCTGGAAACGAACGCCCAGACCAACTGGGCCGAACTGGGCCAGCTGGCGGCCGAACTGGGTCCGCGGGCGGGCAACGTTTCCGAGGGCCTGGGAGACCTGGCGGACGGTTTCAATTTGCAGGAAGACCGGCTGCGTCACCTGGGCAGCCGCCTGTCCGATCTGACCGGCCTGGAATTCAAGGCCGAAGACCTGAAGGCCGGCCGGGCGGACAATCCGCCGGAAGGCAGCCTGAAGCTGGCGTCCAGCGATCCCTTCGCCATCGACGCGCCTGGGAAGACGTCCGCGCCGGAAGTGGACCCCTTCCTGTCCAGCACGGTGGAACTGCCGGGCGAACCCGACGGCAGTCCGGACGATGTGTTCACCACCAGTGAGTCCGCCGCCCGGGACAGCATTTTCGGGGATGCCCCCGATCCCGTGATCGAACCGGTGGCGGAGCCGGAGCCGGCCCCGGTGGTGGACATCGTGCCCGAGGCGCCCGAGATGCCCGAGGTTTCCGAGGTGGAATCCCCGCAGGCGGCCCCGCCGGTCGAGGGATTCAGTTCCGGCAGTTTCGGCGATATCGAACTATCCGCTGAAGAGGAAAAGGTGTACGATCTGGCCGATTTCGATGCCGTTCGTATCGACACGGAAGAGGCGTCCGATACCGACAGGATCTACGACCTTTCCGAATTCGGGGCTGTCCGCGTGGGTTGAGTCCGGCGCCCGTCTTCCGAAGGGGAGCCGGGAGCCCAGATGCAGGACCACACCGACGGACACTCCAAACCCGGACAACTGGCCGCACATCTGGCGGAGCTGGAATACCAGCTCCGCCTTTCTCATGCCGCCCCCGCCATCCGCAAGATGGCCGGCCCGGCCCGGGGATGGTCTCCGGTCAGGCTGCGCCTGTCCGCCAAACTGGTGGGCAAGGTGGGCGGCGAAACCGGTGAAACGGGGCTTCAGGAATTGGCGGCGGTCATGCCGTCCCTGTTGACGGCGCTGGACAGCCGCCCCGGCCAGGTGACCCACCTGGAGTCTCCTTTGACCGAACTGGACAACCTGCTCACCGAGTTCATCACCGGTCTGGATGCCGGGGATCCCCTCGGACAATGGCTGACCGACCCGGGTTGGGACACGGTACACGCCCGGTTCCGCAACGCCGGCACCGGCCTGACGGTCCTGTCGGATCTGGACAGCTGCCTGCGCCGCTGGGTTTCGCACTGGGGTGCCCAGGACCTGGCCCCGCGCATGGAGGGGGAGCTGCGCGCCGGGTGGGAGTCCCTGAGAGATCTGGGCGACGCCCTGTTTGCCTCCGGTCAGGCCTCCGCCCCCAAGGTGGTTCCGGATCCCGTTGCGGGTGCGCGGCGGGCCCTGTTGCTGGTGGACAGTTCCTTCCGGCGGGACCAGCTGCACCAGAAACTGGTGGAAATGGGGTTCAGCCCCGAGGTGATGGCCGGGCCTGAGGCTGCGGTCACGCGCCTCCTGAAGGCGCCCGGTCCACGGGTGGTCCTGTGTGACAACCTGGAGCCCTCCCACAACCTGGCGCGGGTGGCCGATCAACTGGACGATTTTCCCGTCAACCGCCGGCCACCGCTGATTCTGATTGCAGGCGGCACCCAGGCTCCGGATCGGGAAAACCAGCGGGCCAGGTCTCTGGGCGGGGTGGGCGCATGGACCGAACCCTATGTTCCGGACAGCCTGACCGCCCTGCTGAGCCCCTAGCCGCCCCTTCCATTGCGCATTGCAACTTCCCGTGGGGGCTTCATGTATCCTGCACCCCTTTTCGCTTCCTGACGGTTCCTTCCCGTTCCTCAGGATTCCTTTAAACCCCCTTTAATCAGGCGATAGGGGAATATTTGTCCCTTTGTCAGGTGATGGCCCGCGAGTTGCTTGTTTTGTAAATATCGTGTGATGTGGCACGCATCATCCTGAGTAACACCTTGAGAGGAGCGACCCCCATGTCTGACATCAACGGGTCTTCAAAGATCTATATCGGGGGGGCTGATCAGCAGATGCAGGTCATGACGTCCGTGGAAGCGGCGGAGTACCTGAAGATGCACGTTAAAACCGTGTGTCGTCTGGCCAAGGAAGGCAAGATTCCGGCAAAGAAGGTCGGCAGCGAGTGGCGTTTCCTGCGGAACGTGCTCGATAGCTGGCTGGCGGAGTCGCTGGTTTGAGTAAAGCCGGGAGACAGGTCCCGGGACATGAGTTCCGGGTATCAGGGAGGGAGCAATCCTTCCTGATGCCGGGGAAAGAAGACTAATGGCCACTCGATTTAAACCCCTGAAGCTTGATAACCCCGATTTCTTCGGCATCGGCCTGGCCGGTTCCGTGGGACGGGGGGACAAGTCCCATCTGCTGGAACTGGCGGAAAAGTGCCTGGCCAACGACAAGGTCAAGCTGGTCATGGACCTGTCGGAGTTGAGCGCCCTGGGTGGCGGCGGCGCCGTCATTCTGGCCGACTTCCAAAAGAGTCTGGTGAAGGTTGGGGGAGAGATCCTCTTCGTGGGCGCCGGTGAAGTGGTGCGCCACTTCCTGGAGCAGAAGTTCGACGACCTTCCCCTGAACTTCTACGACACCGCGGCGGAGGCCATGGTGCGGCCCGCGGCCCGGGTGGAATCGCCCGCTGCGGATGAGCCCCCTCTGGCCGAGGTGGAACAGATCGTTGAGGCCGTCCCCGAACTGGATCAGCCGGTGGTCGACACCGACGAACCCGCCATGGACGACCTGGAGGATCCCCCGGATCTTGCGGCGGCCAGCATGCTGACCGAAGGGCCGGATCCGGACAGCGGTCTGGACGACCTGCTCGACGAGATCAAGGGCCCGGAAATGCGCAAGGGCCGTCGGAAGGACCACCGCTACACCTCCTTGAACGAGGCCGTCCAGGCCATGGGCGAGTGGGTGGCGGCGGGGGACAAGCGGGGGTTCCAGAAAGCGCTCGGCAACCTTCTGTTCAGCAATGGACTGGCCGAGGACATGGCCCTGTTCGTGGTGGTCAAGGACCGCCTCAAGCAGGCCGATGGAACCAACTGGGTGCCGCTGGACGGCTCCCTGGTGGGCCAGGTCAAGGAAGCGGGACGTCCCCTGGTCATGGAGGACATCCGTGACGAGGGTCTGGGCGAGGAAGAACTGTCCCTGTTGGAGTCGATGCAGCCGGACATCCTGCTGCCGATCATGCGTGCGGACACCTTTTGGGGCGTGGCCATGCTCAACCGCGGTTCTCTGGAACCGGAGTTCAGCCTGGCCGAGAATTTCGCCCTGGAATTGCTGATGCAGGTCCTGGCGCCCAAGCCCGTGGCCGCGGATGAGGCGCCGGCGGGGGCGAACCCGGTGGGCGCCAAGACGGCGGTTTCACCCAAGGCGACCGCCCCCAAGGCCAAGTCGCTCAAGGTGGCCAACGGCGAAGACGTCGAACTGCAGGAAGTGCTTCTGAAACTGGCCATGGAACTGCCGGAGTCGGAGGACCGCCCCCAGTTCTGGCGCATCTTCTCTCGGGTGGTCTGGCCGGTGTTCCCCCTGAAGACCCTGGCTTTCCTTTCGGTGGACCGCAACTTCGCCCACACCCTGATCGGGTCGGAGAACAGCGTGGCCGCCGTGGACCTGAGCCAGGAGAAGCTGAAGTCCTACTTCCGGACCCTGCAGCGCCCGGTTCTGGTGAGCAATCTGCCTGACTTTTTCCGGGAAACGCGCAAGACCCTGACCAAATGCGGTCTGGACTGGTTGGTAGCCCTGAAGGACGAGCAGGAATATCTGGGCCTGGTGCTGGTGGGGCGCGAAGACAGTGAACTGGATACCGAGGATGCCGTACCCGACCGGGTCATGGCCCTGTTCGATACGGCCGCCCAGATGCTGTCCCGGTTCGAGAGCCGGAACGAGAACGCGGACGTGAGTCTGGACCTGGTGCGCCTGTTGGTGGCGCAGCGGGAACGCCGCTGCTTCGGCAGCGACTCCATGACCCGGTCCATCGTGGACCACGTGAATCTGCTGGCCCAGGAACTGGGTTTTCCGCCGGATCAGCGACGCGATCTCATCTGCGGGTCCCTGCTGCGCGATGCCGGTCTGGTGGGCATGCCCGACGCCTGGGCGCAGAATCCGTCGGCCCTGCCGCCCAAGGAACTGAGCGAGTACCGGGACCATCCCCGTCAGGGCGCCCTGCTGCTGGAAAGCCTGAACCTGCCCAAGGTCATCGTGGAAGTGGTTCAATACCACCACGAGCGCTTCGAGGGTGGGGGATTCCCCTTCCAGAAAACGGGTCGGGATATTCCCCTGGCCGCCCGGGTGGTCACCGTGGTGGAAAACTACGTGGGCATGATCACGGGTGTGGGGGGGCAAACGCCTCTGACGCCGGCCCAGGCGGGCCAGGCCCTGCGCGAGGACCAGGACAAGCGCTTCGATCCGGACATCGTGCAGGTTTTCCTGTCGGTGGTATCGCAGGAGGTGCCGGTGGCCCCGTAGCCCCGGTTATTCGGTGACCTTTTCGATCGGGCTCTCGACGGTGTCGTCGGGAGCCTTTTTCTTTTTCCGCCGCCGGCCCGCCTTGCGCAGGAAGATGCGCTCCAGTTCGGTGGACAGATCGTCCCGCGACAGGCCGCGCCGAATTTCCCCTTCGAAGACCAGGCTGATGGCCCGGGTTTCCTCAGAGACCACGATGACGATGGCGTCGGACTGCTCGCTGATCCCGATGGCGGCCCGGTGCCGGGTGCCCAGGGTGTAGGCCAGTTCTTCCCGTTCGGTGATGGGCAGGATCACCGCGGCGGCGGCGATTTTCCGCTGGCTGATGATCACGGCGCCGTCGTGCAGGGGGCCGGGCACGGTGAAGATGGCTTCCAGGGTGGGGGCGGTGATCTCCGCGTCCAGTTTCACGCCCTTTTTAATCAGGTTGTTCAGCCGGACCTCGCCCTCGATGACAATGAGAGCGCCCAACCCGCGTTTGCTGAGCCGGGTGATGGCTTCCAGCAGTTCAGCTTCCTGGGGGATTTCATCGGCCGTGCGAAAGAGACCGAAGCCGCGCCGCAGGCCCAGGTTGGTCAGGGCGGAGCGCAGTTCGGGCTGGAAGATGATGATGAAGGCCACCACCCACACGGTCTTGAGGGTGTCGATGATGCGACCCACCACGATCATGCCCAGACTGCTGGCCAGGAAGGAGAGGATCAGGAGGGAGCCCAGGCCCACGAACATCTGGATCACCCGGGTGTCCTTGATGAACACGATCAGGCGGTACAGCAGATACGCCACGATGAGGATATCGAGGATGTCAATGATGGGGCTGTTGGTGATTTGTTCCCACATGATGCCCCCAAGCTAGCATCGCGATGCAGGCAACTCAACAGGATTTCAGGGGTTTTCGGCGGCGACGGCTCCCAGCACGTCCAGGAACTGCACGCTGGCAGCCACGTCGTGGACCCGCACCAGGGTGCTGCCCGTGTGCCAGGCCCGGGCCAGGGCGGCCAGGCTGCCGGGCAGGCGGTCGTCCACCGGCGCGCCGGTCAGGTGGGAGATGAAGCTCTTGCGGCTGGCGCCCAACAGCAGCGGCCGTCCGTCGGCCACCGTGTCCAGTCGGTTCAGAAGGGCCAGGTTATGGTTCAGGGTCTTGCCGAAGCCGAGGCCCGGATCCACCACCAGGCGCGCGCGCTTCACGCCGGCGGCCACCGCGGCCGCGCACCGGGCGTCCAGCCAGGCGGCCACCTCGCTGACCACGTCGGTGTAGGCGGGGGCGTCCTGCATATCTCCAGGCGTGCCCTGCATGTGCATGAGGATCAGGCCGCAGTCCCGTTCGGCGGCCAGAGGGAACATGGCCGGGTCGGCCGCCCCCGAGATGTCGTTCACGGCGTCGGCGCCGGCCTCCAGGGCCAGACCGGCGGTTTCGGCGCGCACGGTGTCCACGGTCAGCGGCCGGTCGGTTTCGGCCCGCAGGGCGCTGAGGACGGGCAGGAGCCGGTCCTGTTCCTCGGCGGCACTGACGGGCGCGGCCCCGGGCCGGGAGGATTCCGCGCCCAGGTCCAGCACATCGGCGCCCTGGGCGATCAGGTCCAGGGCGTAGGCCACGGCGGCCAGGGGGCCTTCCCGTCGGGAGGCGGGGTAGAAGCTGTCGGGGGTGAGGTTCACAATGCCCATGACCAGCGGGCGGCGCACGGGTTCCAGAATCAGACGGCCGAGGTCCCAGGCCGGTGCGAAAAAGGGGCCCGAGGGGCCCCTTTCCGTTGTGTCGCGGCGGTGGGTCATCAAGCCTGGGGGGGCGTGTCCACGTCCCCGTCGTCCGGAGCACCTGAGTCCTCGCCGTCGCCCGTGTCGGCCGCAGCGTCGTCCGCCTCGGTGCTGTGGTCGATCTTCACCTTGGGCAGAGGCAGTTCCTTGCCCTCCATGAGCAGGTTGAAGTCCTCGGCGTCGATGGTCTCCCGCTCCAGCAGGGCCGCGGTCAGCAATTCCACCTTGTCCCGGTGCTCTTCGAGGATCTGCCGCGCCCGCGTGAGCTGCTCGGTCACGATGCGCTTGATCTCGTCGTCGATCTCCTGCAGCGTGCGCTCGCTGTGTGTGGACTGGCGGCCGTAATCCCGGCCCAGGAACACCTGCTCGTGGGCTTCCTCGTAGGCGATGGGACCCATCTTGTCGCTCATGCCCAGACGGGTGACCATGGTGCGGGCGTAGTTGGTGACGGACTTGATGTCGCCGTACGCGCCGCTGCCGATGCGTCCGATGTAGATTTCCTCCGCCACACGACCGCCCAGGGCCACGCAGATCCGGTCGAGGAATTCCTCCCGGCTAACGGTGTACTGGTCCTCCTCGGGCAGCATGGCCGTCAGACCCAGGGCCTGCCCGCGGGGGATGATGGTCACCTTGTGCACGGGATCGGAATCCGGGCAGAGGTAGGCCACCACCGCGTGTCCGCTCTCATGGTAGGCCACCTCCCTCTTGACCTTCTCGGTGAAGACGCGGCTGCGGCGCTCGGGGCCGAGCATGACCTTTTCCTTGGCGTCCTCGAAGTCTTCCATGGTGACGTGGTCGTGATTCTTGCGGGCGGCCAGCAGGGCGGCCTCGTTGACCAGGTTCTCCAGGTCGGCGCCCGCCATGCCGGGGGTGCCGGCGGCGATCTTCTGGGCCGAGACACTCTCGTCCATGCGCACCTTTTTCATGTGCACCTTGAGAATGGCTTCGCGGCCCACGATGTCGGGCATGTCGACGACGATCTGACGGTCGAAACGGCCGGGACGCAGCAGGGCCGGGTCCAGCACGTCGGGCCGGTTGGTGGCCGCCAGCAGGATCACGCCTTCGTTGGATTCGAACCCGTCCATCTCCACCAGCAACTGGTTCAGAGTCTGTTCGCGCTCGTCGTGACCGCCGCCCAGGCCGGCGCCGCGGTGGCGGCCGACGGCGTCGATCTCGTCGATGAAGATGATGCAGGGCGCGTTCTTCTTGCCCTGGTCGAAGAGGTCGCGCACGCGGCTGGCGCCCACGCCCACGAACATTTCCACGAAGTCGGACCCGCTCATGCTGAAGAAGGGGACGCCGGCCTCACCGGCCACCGCGCGGCCCAGCAGGGTCTTGCCCGTGCCGGGCGAGCCCACCAGCAGGGCGCCCTTGGGGATCCGGCCGCCGAGGCGCTGGAACTTCTGGGGCGAGCGCAGGAAGTCGATGATTTCCTGCAGTTCGTACTTGGCCTCGTCGCAGCCGGCCACGTCCTCGAAGGTGATTTCCGGCTTGTCCATGTTGAACAGCTTGGCCTTGCTCTTGCCGAAGCTGAAGGCCTTGTTGCCGCCGCCCTGCATCTGGCGCATGAAGAACAGCCACAGCAGGAGAATCAGCACGAAGGGCAGGTAATAGGTCAGGAAATGGACCCACCAATTTGTCTTGGGGGCCTCTCCCGCCATGATGGCGCCCTCGTTGGCGGCCTTCACGATGCGCGTGAACTCGGGGTCCTCCGACAGCAGGCGGGTGTAGAACTTGTCCACTTCCTGCAGGGTGCCGTCCTTGACCGAGAGGGTGGTCACCTCGTTCAGTTCGCCGGTGACGTCGAGACCGGTCTTGGCCACCGACCGGATGTTGCCCGCCTCGACCTGCTCCAGGAAGGAAGAGTAGGTCAGCTCATGAGTGGCGACCTGGTCGAAGTTCATCGCCGTGTAGACGAGAAAAACGACCAAAAGGGCCAGGATCCAGAAGCCGGCGGTCTTGCCGGGCAGTTGGGGCGGGCGATTGCCGGATCCCTTGGACGGACGTTTACCGGGGCCCTTGGGTTTGCGCGGAGGATTGGGGCTCATTAAGTCTCGTTTCCTTGAAATCGGTTTAATGGTCAGCTCCGCGCGCGCGGAACCACAGAGATAGTAACGAAGCGCTCTGCGGACGGCAACAACCGGGTTCGTTCGGCCCGGGCCAATCCCACCGCCCACAGGATTCCCTCATCGTCTTCGACCACCAGCACGGCGCCCCGCTCCGGGGCGGGCACCCGCCGCTCCTGCAAAAGATCGCTGAGCTTGCGGCTCCCGTCCAGCCCGAAGGCCTGCAACCGGTCGCCGGGCCGGAAGTTCCTCACCCGCAGGTTGCCCTGCAGGACGTTCGCGGGGCAGGTCAGGTTCCAATGGCCCGGGTCGCCGGGCCGACCATGGCCTTCGGCCAGGCCGTGGGCCAGGGCGTCGGGCGGGGCCTCGGCGCTGACCACCAGAATACGAAAACCGTCGGCCGCCTGCAGGGGATAGGCGGCCTGCGGGTCGGTGCGGGCCACGAGGGTGTCGAACTGCCGCTCCAGTCGCAGACCGCCCGGCAGATCCAGCCCGCTGCCGGACTGCCCTACCCGCAGCCAGTCCAGGATATTCGCCACATGGACTTCCTCGACGCGACGCGGGTCGGCGCTGACGGCCGTGAACAGCCAACGGCGCAGCACCCGGCCGCCGAGGGCCGGAGGCAAGGCCAGCAGGCCGGCCACAGGCAGTCCCGCGGCCCCGGCCGGGGCCAGGTCGGCCAGGGCCTTGTCCGTCAGGTCGTCGAGCAGGGCCAGGTCATTGGCCAGCAGATCCGCCAGCCGGGCCGGGGTGCGCTCGGCGCCGGCGCCGAACAGATCCCGCACCAGGGGCAGGAGTTCGCGGCGGACCCGGGCGCGAATGTTGCCCGGGCCGAAATTGGTGGGGTCGGTGCGCCAGGCCAGGCCTTCGCTCTCCAGGAAAGCCAGGAGGTCTGTTCGGGTCAGGTCCAGCAGGGGGTGAATGACCTGCCCACTGACGGGCCGGATGCCGGCCAATCCGTCGGGACCCGAGCCCCGGAACAGTCGCATGACCACGGTTTCGGCCTGATCGCCCCGGTGGTGGCCGGTGGCCACGCAGTGCAATTGGTCCTGTTGCCGGAGCAGATCTTCGAACCAGGTATGGCGCAGATGACGGGCGGCTTCCTCCAGACCGCGGCCCCGGCGCTCGGCCACCGGCCGCGGGTCCTGGCGGTGTCGGAACAGGGGGATTTGAAGTTGGTGGCACAGGGCCTGGCAGAAATCATCGTCGCCGTCGGAGTCGTCGCCGCGCAGGTCGTGATTGAAGTGGGCCGCCGCCACAGGGCGGCCGGTCTCCAGGGACCACAGATGGGCCAGGCGGAGCAGGGCCACCGAGTCGGGGCCGCCGCTGAGGGCCACCAGAAGGCCGGGCCCGTCGATCGTCGGACACGCCGTGGCCACAAGCTCGGTCAGCCTGGCCTGGACATGGCGGAGAATTAGATCTGGGGACACCACGGCTCCACGGGTTGAGGGCCGATATTCTGGCGACAAACAGGCAAAAAAAAATGTTGGTAGCGGCTCAGGGATTCGAACCCCGGACACTCGGATTATGATTCCGATGCTCTAACCAACTGAGCTAAGCCGCCACCCAACATGATGTATTGGGACATTTGGCCCGGTCCCGCGGGCAGAGCGGCAATTTATATCATGAGCGCTTTCTTGTCAAGACGCCGGGATGGACGTAATCTTCGCCTCATGAAGACCTCATTTTTTCCTGCGTACCCGCCGCCGGCGGGGACCGTGGTGGAAACCGCGGATGTCAGCCTGGAGCCCTTGGCCGGCAAGACGGTGGCCGTCATCGGCTTTGGCACCATGGGCCGTGCCCAGGCGCACAACCTGCGCCTCAGCGGCGTGGGCGTGGTGGTGGGCTGCCGGGCCCATTCCGACAGCATTCGCCGGGCCACCGACGAGGGCTTCCGGGTGCTGACGGTGCCCGAGGCCGTCGCCACCGGCGACCTGGTTATGCTCATGCTGCCGGACGAAGCCATGGCCGCGGTTTTCACCGCGGACATCGCCCCCTTCCTGCGGCCCGAATCCGTACTGGGTTTCGCCCACGGATTCGCCGTGGCCTTCGGCCAGATCGACCCCGGCAACCGGCCCTGTTTTCTGGCGGCCCCCAAGGGCCAGGGGGACATGCTCCTCGAGGCCCATGCCCGGGGCGGCGGGGTGCCCGGTCTGCTGGCCGTCACCGAGCCTTCGGGAGAGGCAACCTGGGATCTGGCCGCCGCGTACGCCAAGGCCGTCGGCTGTTTGCACGGGGGCGGATTCGTGACCACGTTCCGCCAGGAATGCGTCAGCGACCAGTTCGGCGAGCAGGTGGTCCTGTGCGGCGGGGTGATCGAAATACTGAAAGCGGCGTTCGACATCATGGTGGAGGCGGGTTACGGTGAACAAAACGCCTACTTCGAGTGTGTACATGAATTGAAGCTGATCACGGACCTTCTGCATCGCCGGGGCGTCGACGGCATGCGTGAGCGAATCAGCGGCACCGCGGCCTACGGGGGACTGACCCGGGGGCCCACAGTCATCGACGCGGACACGCGGGCCCGCATGCGCGCGGTCCTGGCGGATATCGAGTCCGGGGAGTTCGCACGGGAATTCCTGGACCGTCACGACGACCCCGAAGCCGGAACGGCCGCCCTGCGGCGCCGGGAAGCGGACGGGCCCCTGGCCGCCGCCGGCCGGCGGGTTCTGCCCCGGCTTCATCCAAAGCCTGAGGAGGCCCCTGATGACGGAGAATAACATCAACGATTTCCAGCCGGAGACCGGGACCCACCTGGAGGAAACGCCCCCGCCGCCGGCCGATCCGCTGGGGCAGCGTTTCGTCGATCTCATCATCAAGCCCAGCCGCCTCATGGACAATGTGGGCCGGGCCCCGTTCTGGGTGCTGCCCATGGTGATCATCATCGGGGTGATGGCCATCTTCACCTACTTCACCATGGCCATCAGCGGTCCCGAGCAGATGGAACTCATGCGGGATTCCAAGATCATGCAGATGGCCGGGGAAGGGGCCTGGGAAAAGGCCTACCAGGATTCCCTGAATCCGTCGTCCACCAAGCTTCTGATGACCTCCGTGTTCAGCGGCCTGCAGATCGGCGTCATGATGCTGCTGCTGGCGCTGATCCTGGGGTTCTTTGCCAAGATGGGCGGCGGCAAGGGCCGGATCGTGCAGGCCCTGGGTATCGTGTCGTGGGCGTCGCTGATTCCGTTGGCTCTGTCGTCCCTGATCAAGCTGCCCCTGATTCTGCAGACCGAAAGCTTTTACGGAACCACGCTCGGCCTGGCGGCCCTGATTCCCGACGGGGATCCCAGTTCGCCCCTGTACCAGGTCCTGCTCACCTTCGGCGATTTCTTCACCTGGTGGGGTCTGGCCCTGCTGGTCATCGGATTCGAACGGGTCTACTCCATGTCGCGCGGCGCCGCGCTGGCGGCGGTGCTTCTGCCCTGGGGCCTGCTGTCGGGAATCATGGTCGGCGTCGGCATCCTGGCAATGTAACAACTTGACCGGATAGTTTTCCGGGAGGGAAAAATTGAAACGGATCATCCTGATAGCCATCGGCGTGGTTTTGGTGGGAGCGGTCGTCTTCTCCATCCTCAAGCCCCGCGACAAGTCCGAAGCCACCGTGGAAACGGGGGTCGTCTCCCGTGTGGATCTCACCGCCACCGTCAACTGCTCGGGCACCATCCAGCCCAAGCGCAAGGTCGACGTGAGCGCCAACGCCATGGGCACCATCGTGCACCTGGCGGTGGTGGAGGGCCAGGAGGTCCAGGCCGGGGATCTGCTCATGGAGATCGACCCGTCCGAGTACGCTTCGGCCGTGCTGGCGCTGGAGGCCACCGTGCGCACCGGGGAAGCGGACCTGCAACTGGCGGAGGCCAGCCTGGAGAAGGCCGTGCAGGACCGGGAGCGGCAGGAGGAACTGTTCGCCGCCGGGCTGTCGTCCGAGGAGTCGGTGGCCGCCGCCCGGACCAACGCCCGGGTGGAGGAAGCCCGGGTGTCCTCAGCCCGGTCCCGCATCGATCAATACCGGGCCAACCTGAACAAGGCCCACCACGACCTGGAGAAGGTCACCATCAGCGCGCCCATGACCGGCGTCATCACCCGCCTCAACGTGGAGGAGGGCGAAAATGCCATCATGGGCACCCTGAACAACCCGGGCACCGTGCTGCTGGTCATTGCGGATCTGGGCACCATGGAGGCCTGGGTCGAGGTGGATGAAACCGAAGTGGTGAACATCGAGCTGGGGCAGCCGGCCGACATCACCATCGATGCCTTCCCCGACAAGACTTTCGTGGGCCAGGTGACCGAAATCGGCAACTCGCCCCTTCGCCAGCGCACCGGATCCAGCACCGAGGCCGTGGATTTCGAGGTGAAGGTCACCCTGACCGACGCCCTGCCCAACATCCGTCCGGGCCTGTCGGCCAAGGCGGAGATCCAGGTGGCCCGCCGCGACTCGGCCCTGGCCGTGCCCCTGGGAGCGGTCACCGTGCGCGAGTGGCCCCTCAAGCCGGATGATATCCGCGAGTACCGCGGCAAGCGGGCCCGCAGCCAGAAGGACGCCCTGGAACCCTTCGGCTTCAAGGGCGCCTTTGCCGAGGACGATTCCGCGTCGACCGACACCCGGAAAATCAAGCGCAAGGAGACCGAGGGCGTTTTCATCATCGAGGACAACTTCGTGAAGTTCCTGCCGGTGGAAATCGGTATTGCCGGCGAGGAGGACTTCGAAATCCTCACCGGTCTGGAAGCGGACCAGAGGATCGTCACCGGTCCCTTCCGCATCCTGCGTGAGCTGAAGGACGGCGCCCAGGTGAAGGTGGAGGGCGACAAGGGCCGCAGGGGACGCCGCGAGTCGGGCGTGTCCGTGTCCGCCGACTGATGAGTTTCCTGGAGGGCATCCGCATCGCCCTGGCGAGCCTGCGCAGCAACAAGCTGCGCACGTTCCTGACCCTGTTGGGCAACATCGTGGGGACCATGTCGGTCATCGCCGTGGTGTCCCTCATCTACGGCGCGGACAGCTACGTGTCCGAGGCCATCATGGACGAGGGCACCGAGGTGTTCACTCTCCAGCGCATCAATGGGCTGCAGTTCCTCACCGACTTCGACGCCTTCCTGGAATCCCTCAACAACCCCGATCTGACCCTGGACGACCGCGACTGGCTCCGGGACCGCATGACCGAGGCGCGTCTGGTGAGTGCGGAGGTGTCGCGGGGGGGAAACCTGCACGCGGGGGGCAACCACTATCGGGGCGTCAACGTGCAGGGCCTCACGGAGGAGTATTCCCTGCTCAAGGACATGCCCCTGTTGCTGGGCCGGCACCTCACGCCCCAGGACATCACCTCCAGCCGACAGGTGGTCGTGCTGGGCATTGAGGTGGCTCGCGGCCTGTTTCCCCGGCGCGCGGATCCGGTGGGCCGTGAGGTCAAGATCGGCGGGCGGCACTTCAAGGTGGTGGGCGTGGTGGACGACCTCGGCACGGTCATGGGCAACAACCGCAACCAGTTCGCGGTCATTCCCATCACGTCCTGGCTGAAGATCTTCGGGGGCGGCGTGTCCATCGACATCAAGATCGCGGCCCGGGACCTGTCGCGGATCGAGGCGGCCAAGGACGAAGCCACCTTCCTCATGCGGGTCCGGCACCGGTTGCGCCCCATGGCGCGGCAGGACTTCGCCCTGACCACCAGCGACCAGCTGCTGAGTATCTGGAGCGGCATCTCGGGGGCCATCTACGGCGCCCTGGTGCCGCTGGTGGGCATCAGTCTGGTGGTGGGCGGCATCGTGCTCATGAACATCATGTTGGTGTCGGTCACCGAACGGACGCGGGAGGTCGGGGTGCGCAAGGCCCTGGGCGCCCCGCGACGGTCCATCATGGGTCAGTTCCTGACCGAGGCGGTGACGCTGTCCATCGTGGGCGGTATCGTCGGCATTGCCATCGGGCTGCTCATCGCCTTCGTCATATCCAGTGTCTCGCCCCTGCCGTTCGACGTGGCCATCTGGTCCATCTGGCTGGGGCTGGGGACCACCTTTATCATCGGGGCGGGGTTCGGAACGTATCCGGCCTGGAAGGCGGCGGGCCTGGATCCGGTGGAGGCGTTGCGTCATGAGTAACATGGCCGGCAACTACCTGGGGATCTCCCTGCGTGAGAGCATGAGCCAGGGGCTGCGCACCATCGTGCGGCACCGCATGCGCAGCCTCCTGCTCATTCTGGGCGTGGCCATCGGTGTGACCACCCTGCTGGCCATCTTCACCATCGTCAACGGGCTCAGCGGACGCATCCGGGACGACGTGGTCTCCAGCAGCCGTCCGTACATCTATGTGTCGCGGTTCAGCGGCCTGGGTGGCGCCGATCCCTCGGAGCTGCTGCGCCGCCGCCAACTGCTGCCGGATCTGATCGGGCCCCTGGAGGACACGCCCGGGGTGGGCCTCATCGACTACGAGGTGTCCAACGGGCAGGGCATGGTCATCAATTTCGAAAAGGAACGCACCAACTTCGTGCAGGCCTTCGGATGTGGTGAAAGCTTCGGGCACATGTTCAGCATCACGGTGAACGAGGGGCGTTTCTTCAACGCGGCCGAAGTGGCGGGCCGCCGGCGGGTGTGCGTGCTGGGCTTCGGGCCGGCCAAGGATCTCTTCGGGCACATGTTCAGCATCACGGTGAACGAGGGGCGTTTCTTCAACGCGGCGGAAGTGGCGGGCCGCCGGCGGGTGTGCGTGCTGGGCTTCGGGCCGGCCAAGGACCTTTTTCCGGCGCGCGATCCCATCGGCAAGGTGATCCGTCTGTACGGCCGTCCCTACGAGATCGTGGGCACCATGAACGAGCGCGGGCACATCATCGGGGCCATGGGTGACAACTACGTGTGCGTGCCGTGGACCACCTTCGAGAAGGACGCCCTGCACATCGGCCAGGAAGACCGCAATATCGCCCTGCAGGTGGTGGAGGGCGCGGATACCGACGAGGTGGTCTCCAACGTGACCGGCACCCTGCGCAAGGCCCGTCGGCTGCGGCCCGGCCAGGGCAACGATTTCGACGTGGTGGCTTCGGACACCTACGGCGAGCTCATCGACAAGGTGACCGGCGGCATCGGCCTGGTGTTGGTGGTGCTGTCGTCCATCGGGCTGATGGTGGGCGGGATCGGGGTCATGAACATCATGCTGATCTCGGTGGCCGAGCGCACACGGGAAATCGGGGTGCGCATGGCCCTGGGCGCGCGCCAACGCGATGTGCTGCTGCAGGTGTTGATCGAGGCGGGAACGCTGACGGGAATCGGCGGGGTCGTCGGCCTGGTCCTGGGCTACCTGGCCTCCTGGGGCATGACGCACGTCCTGCGCTTCCCCTTCCATGTCTCGCCGGGCGTCTCGGTGGGGGCGGTGCTTTTCTCGGTGTCCATCGGCATCTTTTTCGGACTTTACCCGGCCAACAAGGCCGCGCGCATGGACCCCATCACGGCGCTGGGGCGGGAATAGGCTTCCCGCCCCGCGCAGTCTTCCGATTATTCCGACCACACCGCCAGCTCATTACCGCCGGGCTCCACGAAGTGGAAGCGCTTGCCGCCGGGGAACTCGAAGATATCCAGGCTGATGATGCCGCCGCCGGACTTGACCCGCGCCAGGGTGGCGGCCAGGTCGTCGGCGTAGAGAACCACCAGGGGACCGCCGCTCTGGTCGCCGGTGTCGGAGGCGAATCCGCCGCGCAGGCCGCCGCCGAAACTGGCGTAGTCCGGCCCGTAATCATTGAACTCCCAACCGAACACGGTGTTGAAGAAGGCCTTGGTGGCGGCCAGGTCACGGGTTTTGAATTCCACGTAGTCGATATGCCGGTCGGTGCTTTGGTACGTCATCGAAGCCTCCTGGTTGGATGTAGGATTTCGCACAATTTACAGCGGGATGAAAATCCCGCCGCTGCCCCGGCGTATTAATCCGGTTAAGCTCTTGCCCTTGCCGACGATCCCTGATAAATAAGGTATTGTATCATCCAGTCCGGGAGGCCCCTGTTGGACAGATTCGAAGTATGCGTGATCGGCAGTGGGCCCGGGGGGCAAAAGGCCGCCATTCAGGCCTCCAAGCTGGGCAAAAGGGTGTGTGTGGTGGAGCGCATGGACCAGGTGGGCGGCGTCGCCATCCATACGGGCACCATCCCCTCCAAGGCTTTGCGCCAGGCCATCCTGGAGGCCACGGGCGCGCGGGATCATCTCGCGGTCCGGGGGGACGTGAAGGCCGGCCGCATCACCATGCTGGAGCTGTTGTCGTCCTGCCAGCGCATCATTGCCACGGAAATGGAAATCGTGCGGACCCAGCTGCGGCGCAACGGCGTGGAGCTGTTCAACGGCGAGGCCTCGTTCAAGGACGACCACACGGTGACCGTAACCTCGGCCGCCGGGAGCCAGGAAGTGGCGGCTGAAAATTTCGTGGTGGCCGTGGGCACGGAACCGGTTCGCCCGGACTTCATCCCCTTCGACGAGGACCGCATCCTCACCAGCGACGACCTTCTGCACCTGGCCCATCTGCCCGAGTCGCTCATCGTGGTGGGCGGTGGCGTCATCGGCACCGAGTTCGTGTCCATGTTCGCCCGGCTGGGCGTGCGTGTGACCCAGGTGGTCTGCGAGCCCCGGGTCCTGACGTTCCTGGACCTCCAGATCGGCGAAGCCCTGCAGTACCACTTGCGCGGCCGGGGCGTGACCCTACGCCTGGGCGAGGAACTGGCCTCGGTGGAGCGGGATACCTGCGGCGACGCCCCCGGCGTGAAGGTGAAACTCAAAAGCGGCAAGGAACTGTGCGGCGAAGTTTTCCTCTACTGCCAGGGCCGGCAGGGGTTGACCGCCCCCCTGAACCTGGGCGCGGTGGGCCTGGAAGCCGACAAGCGGGGGCGCCTCAAGGTGGACAGCCAGTACCGCTCGGCGTGTGACCACATCTATGCCGTGGGCGACGTGATCGGCTTTCCCGCCCTAGCCAGCACCAGCATGAACCAGGGCCGCATGGCCGCCCGTCACATTTTCGGCAAGTCCATCCAGGAAATGCGGAAGTTTTTCCCCTTCGGCATCTACTCGGTGCCCGAGATCAGCATGGTGGGCGACAACGAGGAGCAGCTCACCGAGAAGGGCATTCCCTACGAGTCGGGCGTGGCGCACTACAAGGAACTGGCCCGCGGCCAGTTGCTGGGCGACGAGGTGGGCATGCTGAAGATCCTGTTCCACCCCGAAAGCCGGAAGGTCCTGGGCGTGCACATCATCGGCACCGGGGCCACCGAGCTGATCCACATCGGGCAGGCGGTGATGGCCCTGGACGCGAAGATCGACTACTTCGTGGACAGCGCCTTCAACTACCCCACCCTGGCCGAAGCCTACCGCGTGGCGGCCCTCAACGGCGTGAACAAGCTCCGTAATTGACGGGGCCGGCCAACTCAAATACGGTTTTCGACGGGATTGCCTCGCGGGAGCCGGACACGTATCGTCATTCATCGGCGACACGTAAACGAATCCCCACCTGATATCGTCCCCCACACATCCGTCAGTATTGAATCCGGCAAAGGGGCAGGGCCATGAGGAAGCTATTCGTATCGGTATTGATCTGTTGGGCGCTGGGGCTGGCCTCGGGGACGGCCGCCGCGTCCGGTCCCGATTGGGACGACTTCCTGGCCAAGATGGACGACAACCTTTTCCGGGGCGCCCTGGCGGTGGCTGATTCCATCGCCGCGGAGTCCGAGGCGGACGGTGACGCCGAGGAGTGGACCAAGGCGTTGGTGGAGTCGGTCCGGCTCCAGTGGTCCCTCGGCGCGCATGAATCGGCGGCGGAGCACCTCCTGAAAAACCCCGGACCCCAGGACCCGCCCTGGCGGGATATCCTGGCCCTCTACCGGGCCCATGCGCTGCAGGAATACGTTGAGCGGTACGATTACCATATCCGGGACAAGCCCACCGTCACACGACTGGATTCCCTGGACGTGTCCACCTGGTCCCTGGATCGCCTTGCCCACCGCATCCAGAGTGAGTTGACGGGGGTTTGGCTGGGCCGCGATACCTGGGCCGACCGGGGTCTGGACGATCTCTCGGCCTTCATCGATCAAAATACCTACCCGGCCCGCATTCGCGGCACCCTGCGGGATGCCGTGAGTTATCTCCTGGCCGAGAGCCTGGCCAATTCCACCCTTTGGTCACCCCGCCAGAGCAACGGACTTTTCCGGCTGGATGTGGAAACGCTCATGGACGGCGACGCGCCGCTCCCGCAGGACGCCTGGCTGGTGGAGACGGGGCATCATCCCCTGGAACGCCTGCACCTGGTCCTGGCCGACCTGCGCCAGTGGCACCTGGCGGGCGGTCGCACGGAAGCCGCGCACGAGGCGCAACTAGAGCTCCTACGGCATCTGCGCAATACCCTGACCCATTCCGTGGACCACCAACGGCTCCTCAGGAAACTGGAAACGGTTCAGGCCGACCTGGACCCGGCCCTGCCCTGGTGGGCGTTCGGCCAGTGGCGCCTGGCCAAGTTCATCAACCGCGAGGACCTGCCGGACAGCCCGGTGCGGGCCCGGTTCGCCGCCGTCAAGGGGGCGCGGCGCCACCCTGAGTCTCCGGGCGGCCGGTTGTGCGACCGGCTCGCAGCCGAAATAGACCTGCCGGATCTCAGCGTGTCGGCGATGGGGCAGGATCTGCCGGGCCGTCGGTCCATTCTCATCACCCACCGGAACCTGAAGCAGGTTCACCTGCGGGCGTGGCGGGTGGAACCGGACTCCCTGTTCCCCAACGCCCACCTTCTGGACCGGCCGCATACCCGCGTCACCCCCGAGCGGGTGGCGGACACCGAACCGGACCTGGCGTGGACGGTGGTCCTGCCGGTGACCGAGGACTACGACCTCCACCGCACCTATACCTCCCTGCCGGACTGCCCGCCCGGGTCCTATCTGATTGCCGTGTCGGCCCGGTCGGATTTCAAGGAGGAGGAGAACGTCCTGGCGGCCCTGTCCATCCTGGTGAGCGACCTGGTTCTGCAGGCCCGTCAGTTGGACGACGTCTGGGAGGTCCAGGCGGTTTCGGGAACCACCGGCCGGGCCTGGCCGAATGTGGAACTGGAGGTTGTGCCGCGGAACAATCGGGACAGTGTTAAGCCCCTGACCACCCTTCGAACGGACGCCCAGGGTCTGGCGACCTTCTCGGTGCCCCTGGAAACCTCCTGCGCGGTGGTGGCGCGGGCGGGGGACCACGAGGCCGGTCTGGATTACCTGGGCCGGAACCACTACCGGGCGCCCCGACGGTCCACCCAGGCCTTCCTGTATACGGACCGGAGCGTTTATCGCCCGGGCCAGACGGTGTACTGGAAAGCCGTCCAGTATACGCGCGACCCGGGGGAGACGGATTACCGCACCCTGCCCGAATCCGCCATCGACGTGACCCTGCAGGATCCGAACCGGGAGGAACTGGGGCGCTTCGAGGGGAAAACCAACGGCTTCGGTTCGGCGTCCGGGCAGTTCGTGCTGCCGGCGAGCGGGGTTCTGGGTGGCTGGGTCCTGGAAGTCCCCGGCATGGAGCGGCTCTACATCCAGGTGGAGGAATACAAGCGGCCCACCTTCGAGGTGGAGCTGGATGATATGACGGGCGAACCGGAGTTGAACCGCCCTGTCCGACTCACCGGTCGGGCGGGCTTCTATTTCGGACAGCCCGTGACCGAGGGCCGGGTGACCTGGCGCGTGGAGCGCACCCCTGTGTTCAAGCGGTGGGGCCGGCGCTATGGACCCATGACGGAAGTCGAAGTCATCGCCACCGGCGAGACCGAGTTGAACACCGACGGCACCTTCGCCCTGATCTTCACCCCGGAAACGGACCGCCGGATCGGCACCGAAGACGGGGTGAGCTACCGCTACACGGTGGAGGTGGACGTGACCAATGCGGGCGGGGAAACGCGCAGCGGCGGTCGAACCTATCGCCTGGGGTTCACGGGGGTGGAGGGGATGATTTCCCCGGCCCGACAACTCTACCTGTCCGATGGGACCGCCGACTTTACGGTGCGGCGCAAGACCCTGGACGGGGCGCCGAGGCCGGGGGCCGGCACCTGGCAGGTGGCCGCGCTCGTGCAGCCGGACGTCGCGCCCCTGCCGGCCGATCTGCCTGCGGACACCTTTGGAAAACTGACCCCCACGCCCGGCGACAGCCTGCGGCCCCGTTGGGAGGTCCATGGCTTTGGCGCCGCCCTGCTGGCCCAGTGGCCCGTCGGCCGGATTGCCGCGCGCGGGGACGTGGTTCACGACGAAACCGGGACGGCGGCTGTCTCGGTGGAGGGATTGGCCCCCGGGGCCTATCGGTTGATCTACGAAACCGTTGACGAGCGCGGCCGATCCGCCCGGGCGGAACGGGACTTCATCGTGGCCGGGCGGGACCGCACACCGCTGGCGCTGCCGCTGGTGGTGCTGTCCGAGTCGCCCCGGGTCCAGGTGGGCGATACGGCCCGGATCCTCGTGCACTCAGGGCTCATCGGCCAGGACCTGCGCCTGGAGATCTTCAAGGGACGCCGGCGCGTGCGGGACGCGATCCTGCGTGCGGGAGAGACCACTGGGTTGCTGGAAATCCCCGTCACCGAGGATCTGCGGGGCGGCTTCAGCGTGGTGGCGGCCTGCGTGCGGGACCATCAGCGATTGTCGACGGGGACACCGATCGTCGTGCCCTGGAACAACAAGGACCTGACGGTGGAATTCCTGTCCTTCCGCGACCGACTGATTCCGGGCGCGGACACGGATTTCAAAGTGAAGGTAACCGGGCCCGATGCCCAGGCCGTGGATGCCGGTACGGTTGAGGTGCTGGCCTATATGTACGACCGCACGCTGGATCTCTTCGCGGACCACAACCCGGCGGTCCCCCGCGGGCTTTTCCGGCAGAATCTGGCCAACCCGCGAAGCCAGAACAGCCTGGGTCGGTCGCGCCGGATCCATATTCCCCACAAGGGATTTCGCCTCGCGTTGGAGCACGGTCCGCGCCTGCTTCCGGACCGGATTCCCTGGGCGGTGGACCTCTACGTGCGCGGAGGGCGCGACGATGCCCTGCTGAGCCTGAATATGCCTGTGGCCCGGACCATGGAGGTGGAGGGCGCTGCGTACATGGTGGAGGTCAAGAGCTCGGTCACCGAACACACGGTGACCTCCTCGAAGTTGGAAAAATTCGCCGTCGATTCCTTGGATGACGCCTTGAACATGGCGGCCGGGACGGGCGCCGGGTCGGAGACAGAGCCGCCCGCCCCCAACCCCGGCCACGTGCGGGAAAATTTCGCGCCCACCGCCTTTTTCGCCCCGCATGTGACGCTCGGGGACGACGGCACGGCGGTGATCGCCTTCAAGGTGCCCGATTCGGTCACCGACTGGAACGTGTGGGCCCATGCCTTCACCCGCGAACTGGACAGCGGTTCGGCCCACCGCACCGTCAGCAGCCGGCAGGACCTCATGGTGCGGCCCTACCTCCCGCGTTTTCTCCGGGAGGGGGACGCGGCGGTGGTCCAGGTCCTGGTGGACAATGCCGGCGAGACCGACCTGTCCGGGACCGTCCATTTGTCCCTGTCCGACCCGGTGACCGGGGCGGATGTCTCCGCGGACTTCGGTCTCCGGAACCCGGCGGATCTGGACGTGGCTTTTGCGGCGGCCGCCGGCGCCGGCCAGGCCGTCACCTTTTCCCTGGCGGCGCCTATGCAGCCCGGGTCGGTTGTGGTGAAAGTGGTGGCCAGAGCGGGCCACCTCAGCGATGGGGAACAGCATGAACTGCCCATCCTGCCCGGACGCCTTCACCTGGCCCAGTCGCGGTTCGTGACCCTGGACGACGTGGACCGGCGAGACCTGGTCTTCCCGGACATGGCGGCCGATGACGACGCCACCCTCGTGCACGACCAACTGGTCGTCACCGTGGATGCCCAGCTGTTCCAGGGCGTCCTGGCGGCCCTGCCCTACCTGGTGGACTACCCCTATGAATGCACGGAACAAACGTTGAACCGGTTCCTCAGCACCGCCATCATCCAGACGGTTTTCGAGGAGAGCCCCGCCCTGGCCAGCATGGCGAAGGCCCTGTCCGAACGGGAGTCGCGGTTGCCGGCCTGGCAGGTGGACGATCCCAACCGGAAGATGCAACTGGAGGAAACCCCGTGGCTGGTGCAGTCCCGGGGCGGCGGCGAAGATCCGGACCGCCTGATCAACCTCCTGGATCCGGACATTGCGGCCGACCAGATGAGAGGCTCCCGCGAAAAGCTGCGGAACATGCAGACCCAGGAGGGGGGCTTCCCCTGGATGCCCGGCGGACGGCCGTCATCCTACCTGACTCTTTACGTTCTGCAGGGACTGTCCCGGGCCCGGGAGTTCGGCGTGGAGATCGACGACGAAATGGCCACCCAGGCCTGGCGCTTCATGCACCGGTACTACGTGTCCGAGAGCGGGGGCGGCCGGGGGTCAGCAGACCTCGGTTGGCGGCAGGTGACCTTCCTCAACTACCTGCTGTCCGGCTTGTCGGCCGAGGCTCTGGACAGCACCGGCTTCACGCCCGATGACCGCCAAGTGATGCTGGATTACAGTTTCCTGCACTGGAAAGCACACTCCCGTCTCCTCAAGGGTCAGCTGGCGCTCACCCTGGCGAGGGCCGGACGTCTGGACGACGCCCGCCGGGTCACGGCCGCGGCCATGGACGCCGCCCGTACCGAACAGGACCGGGGCACCTTCTGGGCGCCGGAGGAACGGTCCTGGCTCTGGTACAACGACACGGTGGAGGCCCACGCCTTCATGCTCCGGGTGCTCACCGAAATCGCCCCGGACGACGACCGCCGGCACGGCCTGGTGAAATGGCTGTTTTTGAACCGGCATCTGGGCCACTGGAAGTCCACACGGGCCACGGCCGAGGTGATCTACGCCCTGACCCACTACCTCCGGCAGGAGGGGACCCTGGGGGCCGCCGAACGGATCACCCTCGACCTGGGCGGACAAACCCACACCCTGGTCTTTGACCCGGCGGTCTACACCGGCCAGGACAATCACATCGTGGTGGCGGGGGAGGACATCGACGCCGGTACCATGTCCACCGTCACGGTGGCCAAGGATACCCCGGGGATGTCTTTCGCCTCGGCCACCTGGCACTTCAGCACCGACCGGATGCCCGACCGGGCGGAGGGCGACCTGCTGACCGTGACCCGTCGGCACTACCGCCGGTTCCAGGCCGACGGCCGCTGGCAGCTCGAACTGCTGGAAGACGGGGCGGGCCTGCAGGTGGGCGACCAGGTGGAAGTCTACCTGGACGTGACGGCCGGCCATGCCGCCGAATACGTCCATCTGCGTGACCCGCGCGGGGCGGGTTTCGAACCGGAAGACCTCACCTCCGGCTACCGCTGGGGCGTGGGCACACCCCACTACCGGGAAATCCGGGATTCGGGAACCAACATCTTTTTCGACCGCCTGCCGGCGGGCACCTACGCCCTGAAATATCGGCTGCGGGCCACCATGGCCGGCACCTTCAGGGTGGGGCCGGCGGTGCTGCAGTCCATGTATGCCCCGGAATTCACCGCCTACTCGGCCGGAAAGGTGTTGGAGGTGGGGCCCTGAAACCTTTTCGTCATTTTCCCGTCCAAAGAAGGACCGGGTCCACCGGCGTTCCCTATATTTAGGAAGCCGGTGGAACCGGACCCCGACATGACCTCCATCATCAAGCGGGCTGGATGGGAGTAGTGGAATCATGTCATTTATCAGGGAGACAGGACCGTGGGGGCGGTCCTCTCGCCACCGTTGGATCCTCCGGGCCGCGCTGCTTCCCCTGCTGGCTCTCTCGCCGCTGATCCTGATCTCGACCCACGCCCACGCCCAGGCCGACCACATCCTCTTCTCGCAGCTGTCCATCGAGGAAGGTCTGAGCCAGAGTATCGTTTCGTGCATTGCCCAGGACCGCCGTGGGTTCATGTGGTTCGGCACGGAGGACGGGTTGAACCGGTTCGACGGTTACGACATGAAGGTCATTCGCCACGAGCCCGACAATCCCAACAGCCTGAGCTACAACGAGATTCTGTGCCTGCTGGAGGATAAGGACGGGTTCCTGTGGATCGGGACCTTCAACGGCGGCCTGAACCGATACGATCCGGCCACCCGGGAATTCCGGCACTTCCGGCATGATCCCTGGGATCCCACCTCCCTCAGCCACGATATCGTGCGGGCCGTACACCAGGACCGGGACGGCCGCATCTGGGTGGGCACGGACGGGGGCCTGAACCTGCTCAACCCCGCCACCGGAGCCTTCACCCGGTTGCGCCACGATCCCCAGGACCCCGCTTCCCTCAGCCACGACGCGGTGCTGACCATCCTGGAGGATGGACGCGGCGCTCTCTGGGTGGGCACCGACGGCGGCGGCCTCAATCGGCTGGATCCCTCGGCGGTGGGGTTCGACCATTACGACGTGACCCTGGACAACGGTGTCTGCCTGGGCAGCCAGTCCGTGCGGGCCCTGTACGAGGACAAGGCGGGGGCCTTATGGGTGGGGACCGACGGTGGCGGGCTGGCCCGCATCAGCCCGGACCGGACCAGTCACCGGTGTTATCAGCGGGACCCGGCGGACCCGTCCTCCCTGAGCCACAACAGTGTTTACGCCGTGTTCGAGGACCAGGCCGGGGCCGTGTGGGTGGGCACCGACGGCGGCGGTCTGGACCGACTGGATCAGGCCACAGGCGCGTTCACCGCCTTCGTCAACGACCCCAACGACCGCACCAGCATTACCTACAACCAGATCCGGGCCATCTATGAAGACCGGTCCGGGGTGATCTGGGTGGGCACCTACGGCGGGGGCGTGAACCGGTTCGACGGTAAGCGCAAGGCGTTCAAGCTCTTCAAGCCCGACCCCGATGACGCCAACAGCCTGAGCCAGGACATCATCTGGTCCATCCACGAGGATCCGGACGGCGTGCTCTGGATCGGCACCCACGGCGGCGGGCTGGACCGGCTGGACCGCGCCACGGGACGCTACACCCACTATCGCCACGATCCGGACAACCCCAACAGCCTGAGCCACGACGTGGTGCGCGTGGTCTGCCAGGACCGCCGGGGCCGTCTCTGGCTGGGCACCAACGGCGGTGGCTTGTGCACCCTGGATCCGGTCACCGGCGGTTTCCAGGCATATCGGCACGACCCGGCGGACCCGGGCAGTCTCAGCCATGACCAGGTCCGGTCGGTGTATGAGGACCACACCGGCCAGATCTGGGTGGGCACCAACGGCGGCGGCCTGAACCGCCTGGACCCGGCCACCGGCCGGTTCACCCGCTTCAGCCACGATCCCGCGGATTCCACCAGTCTGAGCAACGACTACGTGCGGGTTATCCTGGAGGACTCGCGGGGGCTGTTCTGGCTGGGCACCCAGGGCGGCGGCCTGAACCGTCTGGACCGCCGGACGGGGCGGTTCACCCACTTCAATCACGACGCCCGGGACACCAGCAGTCTGGGCAACGACTTCATCTTCTCCATCCACGAGGATCTGGACGGGGTGCTGTGGCTGGGCACCTGGGGCGGCGGTCTGAATCGGTTCGATGTGTTGGCAGAGGATTTCCACCACTACACCACCGCCGACGGCCTGGCCAGCAACGCCATCTACGGGGTGCTCCAGGACGGCACCGGCCAACTCTGGATGAGCACCAACCACGGTCTGTCCCGTTTCGACCCTGAGAAGGGGGATTTCAAGAACTACACGGTGTCGGACGGGCTTCAGAGCAACGAGTTCAACGGCGGATCCTATTTCGCCAGTCCCAGCGGCGAACTCTTCTTCGGGGGCATCTACGGATTCAACAGCTTCTTCCCCCAGGAGATCCGCGACAACCCGGTGGTGCCGCCGGTTGAAATCACCGCCTTTTTGAAGATGAACCGGGAGTTCAGGTTCAACGGTCCCATCGACCAATTGGATCGCATCGAACTCTCTCACCGGGATTTTCTGTTTTCCTTCGAGTTCACGGCCCTGGACTTCAGCGCCCCGGACAAGAACCAGTATGCCTACAAGCTGGAGGGGTTGCACACCAACTGGATCACCACCTCGGCCCAGAAGCGCTCGGCCACCTTTACCACCCTGGCTCCGGGGCGGTATCGCTTCCGGGTTATCGGGTCCAACAACGACGGGGTGTGGAACGAGGAAGGGGCGAGCGTGGAGATCATCATCACGCCGCCGTTTACCCGCACCTGGTGGTTCCGCACCGGGGCGGTTCTGCTCCTGGTGGCGGGGACGGCCCTGCTGTGGCGTTGGCGGATGAACAATGTGCGTCTGGGATCGGAACTGCGGACGGCCCACGATGCGCAGATGGGGATCATGCCCCAATCCGCCCCGGATCTGGCCAACCTGGATATTGCCGGGGCCTGCATCCCGGCCTACGAGGTGGGCGGCGATTTCTACGACATCTTCTGGCAGGACCGGGAGAAGACCCGCCTGGGCGTGGCGGTGGGCGACGTGTCGGGCAAGGCCATGCAGGCGGCGATGGTGGCGGTCATGTCCAGCGGCATGGTGTACTGCGGGGCCGACAAGTGCCGCAAACCCAGTGCCTTGCTTCGCCACCTGAACCGGTCGCTCTTCGCCAAGACCGATCCCACCATGTTCACCGCCCTGAGCTTCCTCTCCATCGACGTGGAGACCCGCGAGATCGTCTACGCCATGGCGGCCATGGAACCGCCGATCCTGGTGGCCGACGGCCGGCCGGTGAAGCTGCCCGGTGCCCGGTTGGGGCTGCCGCTGGGCGCTTTCGAGGACAGCGAGTACCACGACTGCCGTCTGCACCTGGAGGCAGGCCAGGTTCTGGTCCTGTATACCGACGGGGTGATCGAGGCCCGCAACAAGGCGGGCGACTTCTACGACGACTACCGCCTGCTGGGCCTGCTGGAAAGAATCCCGCTGGCGCGTCTGACCGCCGAGGAAATTAAGACGCGCATCGTGGACGACGCGCGCCGGTTCACCGGCGGCACCCTGCTGGCCGATGACATGACCCTGGTGGTGATCAAGGCCGTCTAGACGGACGGTCTACTTCAGCTCATGGGCGAACAGGACCGTCCAGTCGTTCTTCATGCTCACGTGCCAGGCGCCGGGGTGGTCATTCACGAGGCCGGCGATGGTGTCGGTGCTCCGGTCGTAGGCGTATTCCCGCAGGTCATCATCGTGGTGGATCCAGATGGCCAGACCGCGCCGCGGGCCGGTCACGGTCCAACGGCACATGGCCTGATCGTTGTTGCTGTTTCCGGCGGCGAACACGGGCCGGCGGCCGATCCGCATTTCGATGTGGGCGGGCTTGTTCTCGTGGCCGTTGTAGGTTTGTACCTCGCTGCGCACCATGGTGGGGTCGGGGGTGTCCTCGCCGTAAACGGGCACGGTCCAGGTGCCGATGACCCGCTCCGGCGGAATCCCGAAGGCCCCCTCGATATAGCTCCGTACGAAATCCTGGGCGGCGCCGGTCACGATCCACACCTGGAAGTCGTTGGCCTGCAGAAGGTCCTTCAGTTCCACCATGGGGATGTAGTAGAGCTCGGTCAGGCGCGTGTCGAATCGCGAGTGACGGATGCGGTCCAGCCAGGCGCGGGCCGAATCGCGGTAGGCCGCCGACGGCATGCCGGCGAAGGCGGCGTTCAATTCCACGTAGGATTTGCTGTAGCCGTAGGCGCGCAGGGCGTCCCGGTCGTCGGCGAACCAGGCCTTGAAGGGCATGGCCTCCGGATCGATTTTCCCTTCGGCGGCCAGGGACCGGGCCAGGTGGACCTGAAAGGCGGTGGACCCGTAGGCCGGCCGTTCACACCAACTGGTGCCGTCGTTGTCCAGTACGGCGATGCGCTCGGCCACGGGGATGAAATCGGGGCCCGCCTCGTCGGTGACCGCGGCGACCCACTCCAAAATGGCGGTGCGGGTGTCCCCGTCATTCCAGGACGGCAGGTCGGCGGCGGTGCACAGGGTTGGCACGCACAGGATCAGGCTTACAAGCAGTCGTCGCATATCGCTCTCCGGGTCGGATGAAAAATCCCCCGCCGGACATCCGTCCGGCGGGGGTGTCGCGCAGAAAATATAGGAGGTCTACTTGTCCTGCCACTGGGGAATGCGGCCGGGGGTGTAGGGCGCTCCGGCCTCATCCAGGGCGTTCTCCAGTTGTTTGAGATCGGTGCTCACCAGATCGGTCAGGTCGGCCAGCAGGGGGCCGAACTGTTCGGCGGCCCGCGCCAGGTTTTCCCGGTTGGTCTGGGTGGGCGCGCTGGTGATCTCCTTGGTGCCCCACATGACGCTGCCCACGCGGTTGCTGATGCCCGGCGTCACCGGTTCGCTGCGGCGGCTAATGGTGCGGTCGCCCCGCATGAGCACGTTCATGTCGGCCAGGCGGGCTTCCAGGGCATCCACCGTGTCCAGCAGGCCGCGGTCCAGGGCCGGAACGTCCTCGATGGCCTTGCGGATGTAGTCCAGCCGGGTGCCGGCGTCGCGCAGGGTGCGTGAGGCGCCTTGCACCGCCCGGTACAACTCGTTGGCTTCATCCTGGAAGGCCAGGCTGGCCGCAAAGTCGTCGGTCTGGGTGGTGTTGTTGCCCAGCAGACGGGTGGTGAAGGTCTCCGGTCCGGCGAGCACGGTTTCCTCGCCGCGCACCCGCTGGCTCACCGTCACGCTGTAGGTGCCGGGCATGGCGAAGGGGCCGGCCGGGATATAGTCCCAGGGCGTGGCGGGGCCGCTGCGCTTCAGTTCGATGGGATCCTGGGCCGGACGCCGCAGATCCCAGGCCACGCGGTGGAAGCCCTTGCCCTTGGGGGCGTTGATGTGGCGTACCACGTTTCCGTCGGCATCGTGGATGGTCAGGAACACGGCGGGATCATTTTCCCGGTCCTCGGCGCGCAGGTCGTCCCAGCTGGGATAGAACACCGGTTCCTCGTTCTTGAACTTTTCCTTTTCGGCCTTGCGACGCACGTCCTGGAGAGTCTCCAGACCTTCATTCAGCCGGTAGGTGATGATGGCGCCGAAGTCCGGGTTGGGGGCCAGGTAGAAGCTGTCGCCCTGGTGGCCCCGGCCGCTGCTGCCCACAGGCGTGGATGGGTTGTAGAGCAGGGCCTCCTTCACCGGGAAGATGACCGCCGCGGTTTCCATCACCTCGGGGGTGAGGTTGCGCAGGGGCGTGTAGTCGTCGAGGATGAAGAAGCCGCGGCCGAAGCTGGCCACCACCAGATCGTTTTCGCGCTGCTGGATCTCCAGGTCGCGGCAGGCGATCACGGGCATGCCGGCGCCGAGCTGGGTCCAGTGACCGCCCTCGTCGCGGGTGAAGAACACGCCGAACTCGGTGCCCACGAAGATCAGCTGCGGATCCACATGGTCCTGGGCGATGCTGTACACGGTGCCGCGTTCGGGTAGGTTCGCCGCGATCGACTTCCAGCTCTTGCCGGAGTCCGTGCTCTTCAGGATGTAGGGGGCGAAGTCGTCGCGCTTGTGGTTGTCGAAGCTGGCGTAGACGATCTTCTCGTCAAAGCGGCTGGGCTCGATGTCGCTCACGTAGGACCCGTCGGGCACGCCCTTGAACGATTCGGTCTTGACCCACTGGCCGTCGCGATACACCTGAATCAGACCGTCGTCGGTGCCGGCGTAAAGCAGGCCCTCGCGCACGGCGGATTCGCTGAAGCTGACGATGCTGCCGTAGAAACTGGTGGAATTGTTCTTGGCGACGGTGTCCACACCCCACACACGGCCCATGATTTCCAGTTTGTTGCGGTCCACGCCGGTGGTGAGGTCTTCGGAGATTTTGGTCCAGCTGTGGCCCATGTCGTCGCTGCGGAACACCTTCTGGCAGGCGAAATACAGCCGCTTGTGGTCGTGCGGGCTGATCTGGAGAGGGGAATTCCAGTTCCACTTGAGAACCTCGCCGATCTCGGCGGCGGGCTGGATGCCCAGATTCTCGCCGCTGGCCTTGTCCCAGCGGCTCAGATTGCCGTGCTGCCACTGGCAGTAGACGATGTTGGGGTTGGTGGGATCAATCGCGGGCTTGAACCCGTCGCCGCCGAGGGTGAAGAACCACTCCCGGTTGCTGGCGCCGTGGGCGAAGGTGGTCCGGGACGGGCCGCCGATGGTGTTGTTGTCCTGGGTGCCGCCGTACACGTTGTAGAAGGGCTCATCGTAGTCGATGGCCACGCGGTAGAACTGGGTCACCGGCAGGTTGGGCATGTAGCGCCAGGTCTTCCCGCGGTCGAAAGTCTCATAGATGCCGCCGTCGCAGCCGGCCAGCAGGTGACGGGTGTCGTCGGGGTCGATCCAGAGGGCGTGGTCGTCCACGTGCTTGCTTTCGAAGCTGAGCCGGTCCCAGGTCTTGCCACCATCGGTGGTGGTGGCCAGGAAGGTGTCCATGCTGTAGAGCCGGTTCGGGTCGATGGGGTCGGCCACGATCTCGTTGTAGTACTGGGGGCTGCCGGCCACGTAGTCGCTCTGCTTGGACCAGCTGGCGCCGCCGTTGGTGGTGCGGAAGAAGCCGCCCTTGCCCTGGGCCGCTTCGATGATGGCGTACACGGTGTCCGGCGCCTTGGGCGCGATAGCCAGGCCGATGCGGCCCATGTCCACCGCGGGCAGGCCGCTGGTGAGCTCGGTCCAGGTGGCGCCGCCGTCGGTGGTCTTGTGGATGCCGCTGCCCGGTCCGCCGTTGATCAGGGTCCAGGTATGGCGCCGGCGCTGGTAGCTGGCCGCGTACAGCACGTCGGGGTCGCGGGGGTCCATGACCAGGTCCACGATGCCGGTGTCGGCGTCGATTTCCAGGACCAGATCCCAGGTCTTTCCGCCGTCGGTGGTTTTATACAGACCGCGGTCGCCGCCGGGTCCCCACAGGGGGCCCTCGGCCGCCACGTAGACCACGTCGGCGTTGGCCGGGTGAACGATGATGCGTCCGATGTGAAGGCTGCGCGCCAGGCCCATGTTCTCCCAGCTTTGGCCGCCGTCCACGGACTTGTACACGCCGTCGCCGTAGGCCACGCTGCGCTGGCTGTTGCTTTCGCCGGAGCCGACCCAGATCTCGTCCGGACGGCTGGGGGCGATGGCCAGACAGCCGATGGAGTAGCTGCCCTGATCGTCGAAGATGGGGGAGAAGGTCACGCCCGCATTGTGGGTTTCCCAGACGCCGCCGGAGCACACGCCCACGTAGTAGTGGGATTTGTCCCGGGGATCGACGGCGAAGTCGCCGATGCGGCCGGAGGCGATGGCGGGGCCGATCTCACGAAAGGCCAGTCCGCTGAAATCGCCGCTGTTCCAGGGGCCGTCTTCTTCGGCCAGGGCGGAACCGCAAAGAAGAACCAACAAGATGCCGAGCAAAACCGGGAGGGGAAACTTGTAGGGGCGCATGGCGTATCCTCGTTTTGGCGGGTACAAGTTCACGCCCGCCGGTCGTTGCCAACCTGACGGGCCGTGTCGGGGGTGAGGCTATTTATAACAGAAGACGCTTAACCGATCAAATCCTCTTCAGGGCAGCCGGCCAAAGGCAGGTAGATGCGGAAGGTGGTGCCGGCGCCCGGGGTGCTCTCCACTTCGATGCGGCCGTTGTGATCGGAAATGATGCCGTGGCTGATGGACAGACCCAGGCCCGTGCCCTTGCCCACGTCCTTGGTGGTGAAGAAGGGGTCGAAGATGCGGCTGACTGTGTCCTCGTCCATGCCGCTGCCGTTGTCCTGGATGCGGATTTCCAGATCCTCGCCCACCACCGCGGTGCCGACGGTGACCACGCCGCCCTCGTCGGGCATGGCCTGGGAGGCGTTGACCAGCATGTTCATGATGACCTGGTTCACCTGGCCCGCATGTCCCTGCACGACCGGAACCTCGCCCAGATCCTTTTCCAATGAGCACTTATACTTGAGTTCGTTCCAGACCATCTTGATCATGGACTCCACGCCCTCGTTGATGTCCATGGGGCCCTTGGCCATGGCGTCATCGCGGGCGAAGCTCTTGAGGTTCTGCACGATTTCGGTGACGCGCTGAACGCCTTCCCGGCTTTCCTCCAGCACGCCGGGCAGGTCCGCCAGGATGAAAGCCAGGTCCTCTTCCTCCTTGAGCGCGGCGATCTCCGCCTGCAGGGTCTGGCGGGGTTCGCCCGGCTCCAAAGGCAGGCTGTCCAGACGCCCGTAGCGGGTCAGGAGATCCGACAGGATCAGACAGTAGTCCTGAATGGTGCCCAGGTTGCTGGTCACATAGCCCACGGGGTTGTTGATCTCGTGGGCGACGCCGGCGGCCAGCTGACCGATGGACGCCAGCTTTTCCGACTGCACGATCTGGTCCTTGTGTTTCTTGAGCTGCACATGGGCCTGTCCCAGCTGGTCGTGCGACCGCTTCAGTTCCTGTTCGGCCGCCTTGTGGGCCGTCACATCCAGGAAGCTCACCACCACCAGATCCTGACCGCCGCTGGCCTCCAATTGGGTGACCGACTGCAGGGCCGCAATGGAATGGCCGCCCTGATGAAACATGTCAACCGGGGCGTCGCCGCTCTGCTCCCGCAGGGCCAGACAGGGCCCGTCCTCCTCGCCGGGACTGGGCATGAAGGTGGAGATCAGCTGGCCCAGCATTTCGTCAGGGTCCCAGCCCAGCAGCCGCCCCGCCGCGCTGTTGGCGTCGAGCACCTGGCCCGTTTGGGTATTGACGATGATCAGCCCGGTTTGGGTGGCCTCGAACAGGGCGCGGTTGAAGCTCTCGCTCTCCCGCAGATCCATCTCAATGCGCTTGAGCTGACCCACCTGCATTTGAAGCTTGTTCTTCTGTTTCTGAAGGTCGGTGAAGCTGTCGTTGAGGGTGTCGAAACGCTGGGTTTGGCAGCGGGCCCGGTTCCACAGCCAGAGTCCAAGGCCCACGCCACCGGCGGCCAGAGTCGCGGATCCGATAAGTAGGGTCTGCATTGGATTCTCCCCCGGTTTGACTCCCTCGATACCCGATTGGGATCGGCCGATATCCCCCAACCTTGAGATATGACCGTTTTTGAGGGTTTTGCGTCAAAAACCCCTACGGATGACTGGGGGTTTGCCGATAAAGAAAACAGGTATTCCCGAGGCCAGGAACACGCGAAGGATTCAAAGCCATGAGTGAAAAAGGCCGCATTCTCTGTGTTGATGACGAGGAAAACATCCTCAAGGCCATCAAACGCAGCCTGCGTAAGAAATACGACATCGAAACCGCCACCAGCGCCAAGGAAGGGCTGGAAATCCTGCGCACCAAGGGGCCCTTCGAGGTGGTGGTGTCGGACATGAAGATGCCCGAGATGAACGGGGCCACCTTCCTGCGGCACGTGCGCCAGGAGTATCCCAAGACCGTCCGCATTCTGTTGACGGGATTTGCCGACATGGACACGGTGGTCTCGGCGGTGAACGAGGGCCACATCTACCGGTTCCTGGCCAAGCCCTGCTCCGCGGGGGTGCTGATGACGGCCATCGACGACGCCATCGAACAGCACCGGTTGCTCACTGCGGAAAAGGTGCTCCTGGAGAAGACCCTCAAGGGCAGCATCCAGGCCATGAGTGAAATCCTGGCCCTGGCCAATCCGGCCGCTTTCGGGCGGGCGAACCGCATCAGTCAACTGGCGCTGAAACTGGCCCGGGACCTCGAGGTGCCGGACCTGTGGCAGGTGGAGGTGTCGGCCCTGCTGTCCCAGATCGGCTGCATCACCCTGCCCGAGACCACGGCCATGAAATGGTACGCGGGGGAAAAACTGGACGAGGTGGAGGAGGGCATGATCGAGCGTCTGCCCGAGATGACCTACAAGATCCTCGGCCCCATTCCCCGCCTGGAAAAGGTGCTGGCCATCCTGCGATTCCACACCAAGAATTTCGACGGCACCGGCCAACCCAAGATAAAGCTGGCAGGGGAGGATATTCCCATCGGCGCGCGCCTCCTCAAAGTGGCCGTGCGCTGCGAAACCCTGGTGAACCGGGGCAAGACGCCCACCAACATCCTGGACGACCTGCGGGCCAACAAGCTCTGGTACGACCCGGACATCGTCGCCGCCTACGAGACCCTGGCGGCCGATTCCGGGGTGGAGGAGACAGTGCGCGGCGTGACCATGATGGAACTGCGCACGGGCATGATCTTCACCGAGGAAGTGAAGTCGAAAGCCGGTCTGCTTCTGGTGGCCGCAGGTCAGGAGTGCACGGTCAGCCTGCTGGAACGCATCCAGAACTACGAGCGCACGGTGGGGTTGGAGTTGCCCATGTGGGTGGCCAACAGCCCGGCCAGCGAGGCGGAGACTCCCGGGGAAGACCCCGCCTCCCTAGTGCCGGAAAAGCCCGACTTCAAGGCCATGTCCGATGCGGAACTGGTGGATCTTTTGAGCTGATCCGGACCTTCGGCCAACAAAAAAAGCCCCGGAGCGCACTCCGGGGCATTTCTATGTCGGCGTTTATCAGGGCGCCATTGCGAGGTCGGCTCGGGAGAAGGCCACCGGCAGACGGGGGAAACCGCCGGACAGGGCCTGGGCCACCTGGGGGTCATCGGTGTCGCCGTAGAGGACGATCCGGTCGGCGTGCGCCTCCAGAACGGGACCCAGCTTCTTCAACTGGTCCAAAGTGACGCTGGACGGGTCCAGGATCACCAGGTCGGCCTGGCGCTGTGTCTCGTCGGCGGCAAAGAAGGCCTTCATGGGGACCAGCGTGTGCCCGAAGTAGGTCAGCAATTGCTGGGCCCAGACCACCTTCATCTTGTCGGTGCAGATCATGACCACCTGCTTGGCCGGTTGGGCGGGGGGGGCGGTCGCGCCCATGTCCTCGTCCGTGGCGATCTTCAGGAAGAGTCGGGTTTCCTCAATGCGGCCGGTCATGGCCGTGAGGATGTCGCCGGTGTCCGCCGGGTCCAGGCCCACCACTTTCAGGAGGTCCATGAAGGCCGTGTCGTCGGAACTCCGTTCGTACACCTGGGAGTGAACGCCGGCGAGGGCATCGGCCAAAGCCACCAGGGACGTCAGGGGGTCTTCGCCCGACGTGACGACCTGTCGGTTATGGTGAAACCGCACCGCGCTGATCAGGGACTTGGGCAGTTTCCAGTGTTTCAGGAGTTTTTGGCCGGCCTTGGCGTGGGTCATGCCCAGTTGCTCCGCTTCGGCTTCCAGCATGGCCTCGGGGCCGAGGGCTGTGACGGCCGCGAACTCATCCGGCAAGGCCATCCACATGACGGGGTGGCCGATGTCGTGAAGCAGGCCGGTGATGAAGGCCTCTTCAGGGTCCGGAAATTTCACCTGCCGGGCCAGGGTTTCGGCGGCCGCCGCCACGGTAATGGAGTGTTCCCAGAACTTCATCTGGAAGTCGTTCCCGCCGGCCTTGGCCAGGATCTTGGCCACACCCATGCCCGTGGCCAGGTTGTTGATGGCCGAGATCCCGAGGATGACCACCGCCCGCGACACGGTGGAAATCTCGCCGGAAACGCCATAAAAGGAGGAGTTGACCAGCTTCAGCACCTTGCCGGCCATGGCCTGGTCGGAGTTGAGGACCTGGCTGATGTCGTCGGCGCTGCTGGTGTCCTGGCCCATGACTTCGATGAGTTTCTGGACGGCCACCGGAAGCGGCGGCAGGTCCTTGATCTTCTGGAGAATGAGGTCGGTCTTTTCGGCGGTGACACTCATGCGCCCACCTCTTCCAGGACCAGGACGCAGCCGCGGGGGGCGTCTTCGCTGCCCAGCCTGGACGGCCGGGCCACCAGTTGGCGCTGCTCCCAGGTGAAGGGGGCCACCGGGCAGGTGGCCAGCTCCAGACACTCCTGCACGGCCTGGATGGCCTCGGCGGGCAGGATGTCCTCCATGTCGGTGCCGGGAACCAGGTGGGTCAACGGCGCCAGTGTTTGGCGTGCCGTCCCGTTGGCGATCATGATTTCGCCTTCCAGGCTGATGCCCAGTACGGCCAGGGGGAGGTGGTTCAGGACCTCCTGGGACAGCTCCAGGATGTGGGTCCGTTCCACCACCGACGATTCCAGCCGGGCATTGAGCACCTGCAACTGGGCCAGTTGCGCGGTGGACTGCTCCTGCAATCGCTTGTTCTCCATTTTAATGTCGTAGTGTTCAAGACATTGGCGAATGGTGACGATAAGGTCCTCGTCACTCCAGGGCTTGGCGATGAAACGGTACACGCCGCCCTGGTTGATGGCTTCCACAATGCCGCTGGCCTCGGCGTAACCCGAAAGGATAACGCGAATGCTGTCCGGATACATTTCCCGAACCTTGGCCAGGAATTCGGTGCCGGTCATGCCGGGCATGCGCTGATCCGTAATGACCATTTGCACCGGATGGTCCTTCAGAATCTCCAGGCCCTTTTCCGCTCCCAGGGCGGTGTAGGTCTGATAGTCTTCCTTGCGGAGCAATCGCTTTAAAGAATTCAGAATGTGCTGTTCGTCGTCGACCAGCAGGACAGTTTTTTTAGACATCCCCCAACTCCATGTCTGGCATCCCCCTGTGTCCCTCTCTCGGGTCCCGAGCCTCCTAGTGGACTACTGGGTTATCGGCCGGATTGCGGCATTTATTACGGATTTCTTCACGAAGGGGGATATTTTGACGTAAAGGCGGGCTGGGCTGACGTTTGCTGGACCCGCGGGGTACGATCCAACCCCCAAATGCTTTGCGCGGAGGGCCCGGTGCCTATACCATGGAGCCCCGGGCCTCGGCCGGGGTACCCTGTTCAGACCCATTCCCGGTTGGAGACCTTGGTGAAAACCGTTCGCACATTTGTTCTGGTCTTGTTGGCTTTGAGCCTGACCCTGTCCGGGACGGGACCGAAGAGCCTGGCTTTGGAGCCGCCGCCCGCCTCGCCCGGACCGCGGACCACCCTGCCGGATTTTTCCGGCATTCCGGATGTCCAGGCCCGCAAGCGTAGCTTCTTCCAGTATCTGCTGCCCCTGGTGGAAAACGAGAACCGGAAGCTGGCGGCCAGGCGCCTGCGCCTGACCTATATTCAGGACCACATACGCTTCGGCCGCCCCCTTCTGGAACAGGACTCCGCCTGGCTGGCCGGGGTGATCCACAAGTACGACCTGCCGGTGGGGGATATCCACGCGCCGGAGTTCTGGCGGACGGCCCTGGCCCGGGTGGACACCCTGCCCCTGGATCTGGTCCTGGTGCAGGCGGCCATCGAATCGGCCTGGGGCACCTCGCGGTTTGCCCGCGAAGGGCTTAATTTGTTCGGTCAGTGGTGCTTTCGACCCGGCTGCGGCATGGTCCCCGACGGCAGGCCGGAGGGGGAATCCTACGAGGTGGCCCGGTTCCCCACGGTGTCCGCGTCCATTGCCAGCTACATGCACAACCTCAACTCGGGCGCGGCCTATTCCGGTTTGCGGTCGGTCCGTCTGGATCTCACCCTGCGCGGTGAACCGGCCGGCGCCTGTGATCTGGTTGGTGGCCTGACCCAGTATTCCCAACGCGGCGGCGACTACGTGGATGAACTGCGCGCCATGATCCGTGTGAACCAACCCGTTATCGCTCAGGCGCGCGACAAGACCCGTCAGAGCGGAAAGATTTGAGCAACCCGTCATGTTACGACTGACCGCCACCCAACTGCGGCGTCTGGCCGCCGACCGGATTCTCGTCCTGGACGGGGCCATGGGGACCATGATCCAGACCTACGGCCTGGGCGAGGCCGATTTTCGCGGCGAACGCCTGGCCGACCATCCCCATGACCTGAAGGGCAACAACGATATCCTCAACATCACCCGGCCCGAGGTGATCGGGGAGATCTACCGGGGATATCTGGGCGCAGGCGCGGACATCATCACCACCAATACCTTCAACGGCACGTCCGTGGCCCAGGGGGATTACGGAACCGAGCATCTGGTGGCCGACATCAATCGCGAAGCGGCGCGACTGGCTCGTGAAGCCGCCGACGAATACACGGCGCAGAATCCGGACCGCCCCCGCTTCGTGGCCGGGTCCCTGGCGCCCACCAATCGCACCTGTTCCATCTCGCCGGACGTGAGCGACCCCGGCCACCGCAACATCACCTTCCTGGAACTGGTCACCGCCTATAGCGAGGAAGCCGAGGCCCTGCTCGACGGCGGCGCCGACATTCTCATGGTGGAAACGGTGTTCGATCCGCTCAACGCCAAGGCCGCCGTGTTCGCGGTGAACGAGGTGATTCGCCGGCGCAACCTGGTGGATTTCCCCGTGTGGGTGAGCGGCACCATCACCGACGCCAGCGGTCGCACCTTGACCGGCCAGACCCCCGAGGCCTTCTGGATTTCCCTGGCCCACAGCAACCCCGCGGTGTTCGGCCTGAACTGTGCCCTGGGCGCCACGGCCATGCGGCCCTTTGTGGAAGAAATTTCGCGGACCGCCAACACCCTGGTTTCCGCCCATCCCAACGCCGGGCTGCCCAATGATTTGGGCGGGTACGACGAGACCCCGGAACAGATGGCCGGGATCCTGGCCGACTTCGCCGGCGACGGCCTGCTCAACGTGGTGGGCGGCTGCTGCGGCACCACGCCCGAGTACATCAAGGCCATCGCCGAGGCCGTTCAAGGGATGAAACCCCGGACCGTGCCCGCGCCTCGCACCGGGACCTTTTTGGCCGGACTGGAGCCCCTGCGCATCATGCCCGACAGCCTCTTTGTGAACGTGGGCGAACGCACCAACGTGGCCGGCAGCCGTCGCTTCGCCCGTCTGATCCGCGAGGGCAAGCTGGAGGACGGCCTGGAGGTGGCCCGCAAGCAGGTGCGCGGCGGTGCCCAGATCATCGACGTGAACATGGACGACGCCATGCTCGACGCGGTGAAGGCCATGTCCGATTTCCTCAACGTTCTGGCCTCGGACCCGGAGATCTCGCGGGTGCCGGTGATGATCGACAGCAGTCGCTGGGAAGTCATCGAAGCCGGCCTGCAACGCATCCAGGGCAAAGGCGTGGTGAACTCCATCAGCCTGAAGGACGGCGAGGACCTGTTCCGCGAACGGGCCCGCCTGGTGCGGCGCTACGGCGCGGCGGTCATCGTCATGGCCTTCGACGAGGACGGACAGGCCGACAGCCTGGAGCGACGGCTGGAGGTCATCCGCCGGGCCTGGCGCATTCTCACCGAGGAGGTGGGTTTCCCGCCCTCGGACATCGTGTTCGATCCCAACGTTTTCGCGGTGGCCACGGGCCTGCCCGAGCACGACAACTACGCCGTCGATTTCATGGAGACCTGCAAGATCATCAAGGCCGAAATGCCCGGTGCCCTGATCAGCGGCGGCATCAGCAACCTTAGCTTCAGCTTCCGCGGCAACGATATCGTGCGCGAGGCCATGCATTCGGTGTTCCTGTTTCACGCCATCGAGGCGGGGCTGGACATGGGCATCGTCAACGCGGGGCAGCTGGCGGTGTACGCCCAGATCGACCCCGCTCTGCGCGACGCCGTGTCCGACGTGATCCTCAACACCGGGGACCGCGGCACCGACCGGCTCATGGAACTGGCCACATCCACCGCCGGGCTCAAGGTGCGGGAAATCACCGACCTGGCCTGGCGTGAGACGCCCGTGGCGGAACGGCTGTCCCATGCCCTGCTCACCGGCGAAGCGAATTTCGTGGTGGAGGATACCCTGGAGGCGCTGGCGGAAATCGGCCACCCCCTGGGCGTGATCGAGGGCCCCCTGATGGCGGGCTTGAACCAGGTGGGCGAACTGTTCGGGGCGGGGAAGATGTTCCTGCCCCAGGTGATCCGGTCGGCACGGGTCATGAAAAAGGCCGTGGCCGAACTGGAACCCTATCTGGCCAAGCTGAAGGACGGCGGCGCGAGCACGGCCGGCAAAATCCTCATGGCCACGGTGAAGGGCGACGTGCACGACATCGGCAAGAACATCGTGTCGGTGGTGCTGGCCTGCAACAACTACGAGGTCATCGATCTGGGCGTGATGGTGCCGACCGAGAAGATCCTCGCCGCAGCCCGGGAGCACGACGTGGATATCGTCGGGCTGAGCGGCTTGATCACCCCGTCGCTGGAAGAAATGACCCACGTGGCCCTGGAAATGCAGAAGGCGGGCATGACCGTGCCCCTGCTCATCGGGGGGGCTACCACCAGCCGTCTGCACACGGCGGTGAAAATCGCCCCGGCTTACGCCCCCGGCGTGCTCCACGTACCGGATGCGTCCCGGGCGGTGGGTGTGATTCGCGAGCTTCTGAACGCGGACCAGGCGCCGGAACTGCTGGACCGGATCAAGGCGGAGTATGGCGTGTTGCGCGAAAACCGGGCTCGCAATCGGGAAACCCGTCCGTTGCTGACCCTGGCGGAGGCCCGTCGCGGCGCCCTGGCCATCGCCTGGGACGCCTATACGCCTCCGAAGCCCCGTCAGACCGGGCCCCATGATCTGGGCGATATCGACCTGCGGGACCTGGTGCCCTATATCGACTGGACCCCGTTTTTCCAGGCCTGGCGCCTGGCGGGCACCTATCCGGCCATCCTGACCCATCCGGAAAAGGGCGCGGAGGCCCGGCGCCTCTTCGCCGACGCGGAGGCCCTGCTGGAGGATCTCCTGTCCGGCCGGGAACTCGAAGCCAAGGCGGCCTGGGGGATTTTCCCGACAGCCCGTGACGGCGACGACCTGGTTTTCTACACCGATGAGGGGCGGCAGACCGAACTTCGCCGGGTCCCCTTCCTTCGGCAGCAGCGGCCCAGCCGCGCCGGGAGCGGCAACCTGTCGCTGGTGGATTTCGTGGCGCCGGCCGGCAGTGATGTGGCCGACTGGGCGGGTGCCTTCGTGGTCACCGCCGGACTGGGCGCCGCCGCCGCGTCCCGCCGCCGGGAAGAGGATCAGGACGACTACCAGGCCATCATGATCAAGGCCCTGGCCGACCGTTTGGCCGAGGCCCTGGCCGAGTATCTGCACCTGAGGGTGCGGCGCGAATTCTGGGGGTATGCCCCGGACGAGGCTCTGGACACTTCCGGGCTCATTGCCGAATCCTATCAGGGCATCCGTCCGGCTCCGGGGTACCCGGCCTGCCCGGATCATTATGCCAAGCGGGCGCTTTTCGATCTGCTGGAGGCCCCGGAACGGACCGGGGTCACCCTGACGGAGAATTGCGCCATGGACCCGGCGGCTTCGGTGGCCGGCTGGTATTTCAGTCACCCGGACGCCCGCTATTTCGGGTTGGGGCGCATCGGCGTGGATCAGTCCGAAGATTACGCCGCTCGCACCGGCTTGACCCGCTCGGAGGCGGCTCGCTGGCTGTCGGCCAACCTGGATTCGCCCTAAAGCGCACGGCCAGAACTGGGAGAAACCCAGTTGCACGGGATGGGGGGCAGGGTTATCGTGTGGCCCGTGTGGGGGCCCGTCGGCCCGCGTTGGAATTGGACCCGTCCCAAGGAATTTGCATGCTGGTTACAGAACACCTCGACCGGTCCACCCGGACCCTGTTCAGCTTCGAAATCATTCCGCCTGCCCGCGGCAAGACCGTGCGCGACATCATCCGCATGGTGGAGCAGATCGCCCCGGTGAATCCGCCCTTCATCGACGTGACCAGCCACATGGCGGAGGCCATCTACGAAGAGCTTCCCGACGGGACCATCAAGCGCCGGGTGGCCAAGAAGCGGCCGGGCACCATCAGCATCTGCGGCATCATCCAGAACCGGTACGGCATCGACACGGTGCCCCACCTGCTCTGCTCCGGGTTTACCCGCGAGGAGACCGAGGACGCCATCATCGAGCTCAACTACCTGGGTATCCACAACGTGCTGGCCATCCGCGGCGATGAATCCAACTACGCCAAGGTGGTCCGGGAGGGCCGCACCCAGAACATCTACGCCAAGGACCTGGTCAGCCAACTGGTGGACCTGCGGTCGGCCAAGTATCTGGACGAGATCACCGGCAGCGAGCCCATCAACTTCTGCGTGGGCGTGGGGGCGTACCCCGAGAAGCACGTGGCGGCGCCCAACTTCAAGACCGACATTCGGTACCTGAAACAGAAGGTCGACGCGGGGGCGGACTACATCGTGACCCAGATGTTCTTCGACAATACCGCCTTCCACACCTTCGTGAAGGCCTGCCGCGACGCGGGAATCACCGTGCCCATCATCCCCGGGCTGAAGCCCATCGACTCGGTGCGCCAGTTGAGCTCACTGCCCAAGCACTTTCACATCAGCATTCCCGAGGAACTGGTGGACGAGGTTCACGAGAGTCCGGAACACGTGAAGGACATCGGCCGTCGCTGGGCCGTTCGGCAGCTTGAGGACCTGGTCAATGCGGGCGTGCCCTGCGTGCACTTCTACGTCATGAACGACGCGCGGCCCGTGGTGGAGATGATCGGCGACCTGGGCTAGCTGTCGGCCATCGCCGCATCCGCCTGCAGCGCGGCCCGGACCACCCTCACCAGCCAGATACTGCTGCCGATGACCACGAGTCCCGGGATGAAGAAGCACACGTAGACCGCGGCCGTGTTGCCGATGATCGCCGAGTGAATCATGGCAAAGACCCCGAAATCATATAGACCGTGCAGGGTGATGGCGATGAACAGGCCGCCGGCCAGTCCGGGGCCGCGTCCGTCGAAGCGCTTGAGCGCGGCGTAGTACCCCATGATGGCGGCGAACATGGCGTGCACCGGCACGGCCGAAATGGCGCGCATGATGAAGACGGTCAGGAAGGCCCCGTCGTCCATGCTGCGCAGCAGGTAGAGAATGTTCTCCACGAGGGCGAGTCCCAGCCCGGCGAAGGCGCCGTAGACGATGCCGTCCATGCGTTCGTCGAACTCCGGCCGTTTCCACACGATGACCCAGATGATGAAGAGTTTGGCGGATTCCTCGGTGCCCGCGGCGGAAATGAACGCCGTGTAGAAGCTGTGCCAATAGCTGGTGGGGGCGGGACCGATCAGATCCAGGATCATTTCGATGAGGATGACCGGAATGGAGATCAGGGCGCCCCACAGGGCCACTTTCAGGAGCGTACGACGGGGTTCGGGCCGTTTGCGGTCCAGCCAGGCGAAGAAGGCCATGCCGATGAGGGCGGGGACGGCGCCCACCAGGGGCAGGAACACATTCATGGAGACCTCCAGGTCCCGGGCGGAGGGATTGCGGCCGGGGTCGCGACTGCGGTCACTCTAAACCAGCGGCCCGTTTTGTCAAAGTGGAGTTCGCGAATACCCCGAAATCAGGTTGCGCACAGAGGTTCCAGGTTGTACGATTCGCCGCGATAGACCCTTTTGCGCCGACCGCACGGATGCGGTTTCATGCTTGTTTGAAGGGAATCAGAAAGCGCACATGGTCGTCGAGTCCTCACCGCGACGCCTGCTCCTGGTTCATGGAGATGCCGCCTACGCCAATCGCGTCAGGCAAATGCTGGGCTCTCTCCGCGAACCGGCCTACCAGGTCGCCCACTACACCCACTTCAGTGACGCCCTGACCTATCTGCAGGTCAGCCCGGTGGAGTCCGTCCTGTTGGGCCCGAAGCCCGCGGACCTGCCTCTGTTGGAATGTGTGCGCCAGGTGACGGCGGCCTTTCCCGAGATCCCCGTCATCGGCCTGAAGGAAGAAGGGGACGGGCCGTCCGTGGAGGACCTGCAGGCGGCCGGTGTGCGCGATTGTCTCTGCGCCGGAAACTTCACGCCGGAACTGTGGACCCGCACCCTGGATTTCTGCCGGCGGGAGCAGGCCATCAGCGAAGAACTGGCCAAAGTCACCGCCCGGCTGGACTGGCTGGCCCACACCGATTCCCTGACCGGGTTGCTGAACCGCAAGGGCATGGAAAAAGTGGTCATGGACGAACTGGGCCGCTGCCGTCGCACCGATGAGGACATGCAGGTGCTGCTGGTGGATCTGGACGACTTTTCCCGCATCAACGCCACCCTGGGCCACGGCGTGGGGGACCTGGTGCTCATGGCTGCGGCACGGCGGATCAGCGAGTCCATCAGCGAGATCGACCAGGTGGGCCGCTGCGGTACCGATCGGTTCGTGATCCTCCTGGGGGACAACGACACCCGCCGGGCCGACACCATTGCCGAAAAGATCCGCCTGGCCATCGGCCGCGACGTGATCTCGGCCGGGGAGCACCAGCTGACCACCACCGCCAGTCTGGGCATGACGGGTATCAAGTCCAGCGCCAGCTCCTTCGGCGAGGTCCTGGCCAAGGCCCATTTCGTTCTGCAGCGCGGCAAGCTCAAGGGCGGCAACCGGGTGGCGCGGGCCGCGACGGTGGCCGACGTGGAGATGATCCATCCGGTCGAGGTGGCCCCGGACATGGTGCCGGACCTTCTGGCCGGCGATTGCCTGCAGGTGAGCAGCCAACCCATCGTGAACATGTCCGACGGCCGCATCGTCTCCATGGAAATGCTCATCCGCGGACCCGAAGGCCCCCTGTTCCGGCCGGACAACCTCTTCCGCTTCTGCCAGGAGAAGAACATTCTCACCGCGGTGGACCTGTGCTGCCTGCGCAAGTGCTCCGCCGCGGCCCACGCCGTGGGCGCGGACACCAGCTTCCACGTGAACATCATGCCGGCCACCCTGCTACAGACCCACGCCCGCGAACTCATCCGGGTGCTGGAAGTGGCCGGGGGCGGCCACTGCTGTCTGGAGATCAGCGAGCAGCAGTTGCTGGGCGACCCGTCGGTCCTGGTGTCCCGGGTACGCATGCTTCAGGAGGCGGGCATCCGCATCGCCATCGACGACGTGGGTTTCGGCAACAGCTGTCTGGAAAGCCTGATCACCCTGGAGCCCCAGGTGATCAAGGTGGACAAGCGCCTGGTGCAGGGTGTGTCCGCCCACACGGACAACCGCAAGAGTTTGTCGCGGTTGCTCAAGATCGCGGACGTGCTCGGGGCCGAAGTGGTGTGTGAGGGCATCGAAGAGAAGGAAGACTACCGGGTGCTGCTGGACATGGGCGTTCGCTACGGGCAGGGCTACCTTTTCGGACGACCCCAACTCTGCGACAAACCGCCGGCTGTGGCGGGCGCCGTCGGCTGACACCGCCCAATTAAAAAAAGCGCCCCCAGCAGGGCGCTCTTTTTTTATCCCCTCAGGTCCGGCGTCAGGCCTTGGCCAGATCCCCCGTCACCTTTTCCACGGCCTTCAACACCGCGGTGGATTTCACCAACGCCTGCATGGCCGTATGGTCCGGGGCCAGGCTGCGGTCCACGTCGAGGAACTCCACGGTTTCGCGGATGCGGTCGCGGGCGGCCCGCACGCCTTCGCCGGGGATGAACTCGCGCATATCCAGGGCCTGGGCCGCCGCCATCATTTCGATGCCCAGCACGCCGTAGGCGTTGTCGATGATCTGGGCGTTCTTCAGGGCCGTGTTCATGCCCATGGACACGAAATCCTCCTGGTCCGCCGCGGCGGGAATGGAGGCCACCGAAGCGGGCGTCGACAGGATCCGCTGCTCCACGATGAGGGTATCAGCGGTGTACTGGCTGAGCATCATGCCGCTGAACATGCCGGCGCCCTTGGTGAGGAAGGCCGGCAGCCCCGCGCTCAGGTTGATGTTGAGCAGACGGTTCAGCCGCCGTTCCGACAGCACGCTGATCATGGTGATGGCCTGCCCCGCCATTTCCATGGGCAGGCTCACGGGTGTGCCCTGGAAGTTGGCGCCGGTCTGGAAGGTGCCGGTTTCCGGGAAGAAGATGGGGTTGTCGCCCACCCCGTTCAGCTCGGTTTCCACCTGGCTGCGGGCGTAGGCCACCGCGTCGTGGGCCGCACCGATGACCTGGGGCGTGCTGCGCATGGAGTAGGCGTCCTGCACCTTGGTCTTTACCTTGCCGGTGAGCAGATCGCTGCCCTGGATGCAGCGGCGGATGGCGGCGGCGCTGCGGATGGCTCCGGCGAAGCCCCGCACCTCGTGCAGGGGCGCCTCGTAGGGCTTCATGTTGGCCAGCAGGGCCTCCAGGCTCATGGCGGCGGTGATCTCGGCCTGCTTGAGCCAGTTTTCCATGTCGTGGATGTGCAGGGCGCTCATGGCCGTCAGCAGGTTGGACCCGTTGATGGTGGCCAGGCCGTCGCGGGCGCGCAGGCCGGGCACCGCGATGCCCGCCCGCTTCATGGCCTCGTCGCCGGGCAGCAGGTCGCCCTCGAAGTACGCCTGGCCTTCCCCCATGAGCAGCAGGGCCACCTGGGACATGGGCGCCAGGTCGCCGCTGGCGCCCACCGACCCCTTCTGGCACACGAAGGGCGTCAGCCCCTTGTTGAGCATCTCCAGCAGGGTCAGGGTGATCTCGGGACGGCAGCCGGAACGGCCGTGGGCGTGCACGTTGATGCGGCCGGCCATGGCCCCGCGTACATATTCGATGGGGGCGGGGTCGCCGATGCCGGCGGCGTGGTTGTAGATGAGGTACCGCTGGAACTCACGGACCTGGTCCTCGTCCAGAACGATTTCGGAGAACTCGCCGATGCCGGTGTTGACCCCGTACATGATGTCCCCGGCGGCGATTTTTTCCTCGAGCAGGGTGCGGCAGCGTCGAATGCGTTCCAGGGCCTCGGGGGCCAACGCAACCTGGGCGCCGTCCCGGGCGATGGCCACCATGGCTTCGATGTTCAGGCTTGATCCGTCCAGGATGATGGACATGCGGCGCTCCTTGAAATGAGGACATGAACAGGGGTGATCAGTATCCCCTAAAAATGTTCGTTGACGGTTAACTTGTCCAGAGACCTTCCACGGTGTTAATTTCCCCGGAAATGGAGTAGATTACAAGCCCGCGCCGCACAAGCGGCCGCCGGTTCATTTTCATGGAAGAGGACGGGAAATGGCTAAGAAAGCGCTGATCACGGGAATCACGGGCCAGGACGGCTCCTACCTCGCCGACTACCTGTTGGACCTGGGCTACGAGGTCCACGGCATGGTCCGTCGCACCAGCACTGAAACGTCGGGACGCATCGACCACCTCGAGGGCCGCATCCACTTCGTTCAGGCCGATTTGCTGGACCAGGCGTCGCTGACCAAGGCCCTGGAGGCCGCGGAACCCGACGAGATCTACAACCTGGCCGCCCAGAGCTTCGTGCCCACCAGCTGGAGCCAGCCCACCCTGACGGGCCAGTTCACCGCCATTGGCGTGACCCGGGTCCTGGAGGCCATGCGCCAGGTGTGCCCCGAGGCCCGCTTCTACCAGGCCAGCAGCAGCGAGATGTTCGGGAAGGTGCGCGAAGTGCCCCAGACCGAGTTGACGCCCTTCCATCCGCGCAGCCCCTACGCCGTGGCCAAGGCCTACGGCCATCACATCACCGTGAACTACCGGGAAAGCTATAACCTGTTCGCCGCCTCCGGCATCCTCTTCAACCACGAGAGCCCTCGCCGCGGTCGCGAGTTCGTCACGCGCAAGATCACCGACGGCGTGGCCCGCATCAAGCTGGGCCTGTCCGACGAACTGCGCCTGGGCAACCTGGACTCCCAGCGCGACTGGGGCTTTGCCGGCGACTACGTGCGCGCCATGCACATGATGCTGCAGCAGGACGCCCCCGACGACTTCGTCATCGCCACGGGGGAGACGCACTCCATCAAGGACTTCCTGGACATCGCCTTCGGTCATGTGGATCTGGAGTGGCAGAAATACGTGAAACAGGACCCGCGCTACATGCGGCCGGCCGAGGTGGACCAGCTTATCGGCGACTTTTCCAAGGCCAAGCAGGTGCTGGGCTGGGAGCCGTCGGTATCCTTCAGGGAACTGGTGACCATGATGGTCGACCACGACCTGGAGCTGCTGGGCTGAGCCCCGTTTTCAATGCTCGAATTCGTAGTCGGCGGTCACGCCGAACGCCATGAGCACGCTGGCGGTGTAGGCGGGCCGCTCCATCATCACGTAGTGGCCGGTGAGCCCCATGCGCTTGAAGCTGAGGGACGGGGCGTGTGCGAACCCGATCTGGTGCAGGATGTTCTGGGAGTCGTCGGCCGAAGGGAAAAGCAGTTCGCTGCCGACCACCAGCATGGGCACGGTGAGGGTGTGCAGGCGGGGGGTCATGTCGTAGTCGAAACTGTTGAGCAGCAATGAGATAAACGTGGCGCTGTCGGTGCGCAGAGCCATGTCCACCACCTCTTCGGTAATGTCCGGGTCCGGACCCATCACCAGGTATTTGTTGGCCACGAAGCTGTCGTAATCGTCCAGGAGTTCCTGGGCGATGGCTTTCTTCTGGGCTGCGTCGGCCATCTGGCGTGGGGCCGAGTCGATGACGATGAGGCGATGCACCTTGGCCGGGTTGTCCAACGTATATTCCAGGGCCACCATGCCGCCCAGACCGTGTCCCACCAGGGTGGGGTAGGTGATGTCGTTCTCGGCCAGGAACTGATGCAGGCGTTCCACCTCACCGGATATGGAGGGATTCAGGATGGGTTGGGTGTCGCCGTGACCGCCCAGTTCGAACATGTAGACCTTGAAGGTGGCGTTCATGAAGGGGGCGCAGTCGTCCCACACGTGGTTGCTGCCGCCCAGGCCGTGGATCAGCACCATTTCGAACTGGCGCGGATCTTCGTCGGAAGGCGCCTGGGCCCCAACGGCGGTGGGCAGCCAAACGCCCAGCAAAACAAAGAGGAGCAACAGGGGCCGGGCACAGCGGGTGGTCATGGAACTCTCCAGGGTTACGTGTTGTCCGGGACAGTGAAAACCTCTCCGTCACGGGCCTGATGCACCGGGCCGGAGAAGTGGCGTCCCACCAGGGGCACCAGGTTGATGTCCGCCGCGGGCGGATACTGATGGGTCAGCACCACCCGGCGCGGAGCCGCGGCAGCACAGAGCCGGCCCACCTGGGAGGGCGTCATGTGCCCGGGGGTGGCCAGGTCATCGGTTGTGGAGCACTCCACCACCAGCAGATCGGCGTCCCGGGCGGCGGTTTCCAGGTCCTTGCTGGGACCGGTGTCGCCCGAGTAGACCACCCGGTGTCCGTCCGCGTCAAAAAAGGTGAAGCCCAGGGTGGCTTCGCTCAGCCGGTCCTGGGAATGTTCCACCGGGAAGGAAACCACCTCGCCGGGGCCCGTCAGGTCCACGCTGTCGCCGGGATCGATCTCCCTGAGAACCAGTTCCCGCCGCCGGGGTTCCAGCCAACTTCCGTAAATTCCGCGCCATTGATCCAGGAGCCGCGCCAGGCCCCGGGGTCCGGTGAGGTAAAACGGCGCCTCGCTTTCCGGGATGGGCGAGTGCAGGGCAAAGAGCAGGGCCACCAGGTCCAGGGTGTGGTCGGGGTGGAGGTGGGTCACCAGAACCCGGTCAAGTTGATCCAGGTTGGTGATGGGGCCGCCGGATTTCACGAGGCGCACCAAGGCACCCGGGCCCGGATCCACCAGCAGGGGTTCCCGGTCCACCACGGCCAGATAGGCCGCCGGACAGTGCGTGGGCGTGGGAACGGCGCCGCCGGCTCCCAGGATGTGGAAATCTATCATGCCCATAAAGCAACAGGTTCCGGACGGAACGTCAAGCCGCCATGCGGGGTATACGAGGATCGGGGCGGCGGTTCTGGACAGATTTTGCCCCAATCCCTATCATGGGACCGGTCCGCCCTGGGGGCGGACAGTGCTTTAAATGGCCGGACTCCAGTTGGAGAGGATTCGCATGACACGCCCTATCCCCACCACGCCTTCTAATATTCCGAGCCGATGGTGGCTGCCCCTGGCGCTGCTGTTGGTCTGCGGGGCCGCACTCGCGCAGGACTCTGCGCCGGCCGATTCGGTCAAACTGGGTCAGGGCGCCGAAGGGGCTCCGGAACTCACCCTGGAAGAAAAAATATCCTCCCTGAATGCCAAGGTCCTCCAGAATCCGGCGGATCACCGGGCCTGGAACGACCTGGGGGTGGTCTACGCCACCGAGGGCCGGGATGATCTGGCCCGCGACGCCTTCATCAAGGCCATCCAGGCCAACCCGCAGGAGGCGGATTACCACCGCAACCTGGGTCTTATTTTCTCTCGCCTGGAAATGCACGATATGGCCGTGGCCGAGTTCGAGGCCTACCGCCGCTTCGACCAGCTGGGCGGCATGGATTTCTGGCGCCTCATCGGCGGCGCCCAGTTCAAGGCGGGCCGGGTGGACGACGCCCGGGTCACCCTGCAGGAGGGCATCGATCTCTTCAAGCCCAGCCTGGGCGCCGAGGGCCTGCGACTGGTGATGTCCCTGAAGGAGCTGGAGGATTCCCAGGGCAACGAGCAGGCCGTCCGCGACCTGCTGAAGGAACACGCGCCGGCCGCGGAAACCTACATGCGCGGCACCACGGCCGAAACCGATGGCTACGACGTGGCGCAGGCCGTCGTCCAGAGCAACGTGGCGGTCATGGTGGAGGACGCCAAGCTGATGGAATCGTCCGGCTTGCTCACCGAAGCGGCGGCCCTCTACAGCCAGGCCTATGACACCGCGCCGGAGCGGGACGACCTGCTGCCGCGTCTGGTGTCGGTTTATCTGGACGCCGATCAGGTCATGGACGCCAAGGTGGCCGCCCGTCTGGCCCGCACCGACCACCCCAACAAGGCCGGCACCTGGATCGCCACGGGCAAGGTGTACGAAAACACCAACCGCCTGGAGGAAGCCGCCGAGGCCTACCAGAAGGCCTACGAGCTGGATTCGTCCATTACGGACCTGCGCGTCACCATCGGCAACCTGCTCATGCGACTGGGACGCGACCAGGAGGCCTCCGAGTATTTCCGCGCGGGCGTGAACGCGGCCGACACCAAGCCCGAGGTGGTCTACAACTACGCGGTGAGCCTGATGCGGGAGAAGAAGTACCACGCGGCGATTCCGTCGCTTCGCAATGTGGTGCGCCAGAGGCCGGATATGGCCCCGGCGTGGATCGCCCTGGCCCAGGCCCTGCAGGCCACCAAGCAGTACAGCCAGGCCGTGGAACCGTACCAGAAGGCCATCGAGCTGAATCCCGACCCCAAGCTGTACTTTCACCTGGCCCACTGTTCCCAGCGCGCCAAGAAGTACGACATTGCCATCGAGAACTACGGTTTGGCCCTGGAAAACGACCCCGGCTATGTGAAGGCGCGCTACAACCTGTCGCTCACGCTCATGGATGCCGGGCGCTACGAAGAGGCCGTTGAGTCGTTCAATCTCATGCTCGAACTGGAGCCCGAGAGCTATCGCGTGTACTACAGCATGGGCTTGTCCCACTTCTACCTGGAGCAGTACGATGAGGCCCTGGAGGCCTACGACTTCGCCCTGGAGCAGAAGGAAACGGTGAACGTGCTGAACAACATCGGCCTGGTTTACGACAAACTGGGGGACAAGAAGAAAGCCGCTGCCTACTACAAGGACGCGGCGGCGCTCAAGGCGGGTGGCTAAATGATGACGGTCCGACTGGCGCTCCTTCTGATGCTTCTGCCGGCGATGGCTCTGGCGGGTGGTGATTCGGGTGAAGATCTGCCGCTGCATCCGTCACAGCAGCCGGAACTGTGCGCGGAAGGCCCTTTTCCCCGCTGCACCCCGGAAGCCTTGGCCTCCGGCGGTTTTCCCGACCACAAGCACGCCTACTGGTGGCCCGGCTGGGAGGTAAAAACCGACGCCGAGGGCCAGCCCTACGGACCGGGGGCCTTCTGCACCGGGAAGACCGTCCGCGACACCTCAACCGTGGTCATGGGCGAGGGCCGCAAGCAGCTGCGCAACTTCGTGTCCCTGCACAACCCCGCCTACCGCGACTGCGATTTCCTGCCCCTGCTGGAGCTTCTGGACTGGGCCGACCACGAGATCCCGCCGCTCCTGGGCCTCACCGCCACCGACACCCTGGTGGTCATCAGCCCCGACAACATCGACGCCTACCGGGCCATGACCGGCCAGCAGACCTGGCGTCTGTACCAGCTGGAGGCGGACACCTGCGTCATCGAGCCCTACGGCACCCTTCAGGCCCGCACCCTCGACGGCCACGGCCTGTTCATGGTCTACGTCGACTGGCTGCTCCGCGAAACCTACGGCGACACCCTGCCCGTGTGGCTGCACTACGGGCTGGTGGAGTATCTCAGTGAAGACGGTCTGCATCTCAACAACTACATGAACCAGTTCCGGGCCGAGGGTCCGGTGCTGTTCTCCGCTCCGCTGATCAACGTGATCCTGGGCGGCGTGCCGGATCCCGACCCCGCCCGCGACCGGGAGATGTACCGTCGCGCCAGCTACAGCGCCTACCTCATGGTATGGGAACTGGTGGAGAATCGCGGCGGCCTGGAGGCCCTGCGCGACTGGCTGGCCCTGGTGCGCGGCGACATCGTTCAGGACACGGCGGCGGAAAAGGTCTACCGTATGACCATGATGGACCTTGCCAAATCCCTGGATCCGGTCAAACTTGGGGAGCCTCTCGGCACCGCCGTGGAGTCCCGTCAACCGAACAAACAGCCCTGACGAAAGGCCCCCTGAGGCTCATGAGCAACCCCAACGCCCCCCGAGTCCGTTTTGCGCCCAGTCCCACCGGCTTTCTGCACGTGGGCGGCGCCCGCACCGCGCTGTTCAACTGGCTCTACGCCCGCAGCCAGAAGGGCACCTTCGTGCTGCGCATCGAGGATACGGACCAGGAGCGGAGCACCGAGGAGAGCTACGCGGCCATCCTGCGGGGCATGGAATGGCTGGGCCTGGACTGGGACGAGGGCCCCGGCGTGGGCGGCGACTTCGGGCCGTACCTGCAGTCCGAGCGCCTGGACATCTACCGGGAACAGCTGGACAAGCTGATCGCCCAGGGCGCCACCTACAAATGCTTCTGCAGCGGCGACGATCTGCAGGCCCGCGAGGATGCGGTCAAGGCCGGCGGCGGAAACTGGGAAGGGTATGACGGCCACTGTCGCGACCTGTCCGACGACCAGATCGCCGCCTATGAGGCCGAGGGCAAGCCCTGCGCCTGGCGTCTGCGCACCCCGGACGAGGGCGCGACCTTCTGGTACGACGTCATAGTCGACAAGCGCGAGTTCCAGAACGACGTGCTGGTGGACCGCGTAATCTTCAAGGCCGACGGCTTTCCCACCTACCAGTTCGCCGTGGTGGTGGACGACCACCTCATGGGCATCACCCACGTGCTGCGCGGCGACGACCACGTGAGCAATACCCCGTTCCAGATCCTCATCTACAACGCCCTGGAGTGGAAGGTGCCCAAGTTCGGCCACATGCCCATGATCCTGGGGCCGGACAAGAAGCGGCTGAGCAAGCGTCACGGCGCCACCAGCGTGGAGGAGTTCAAGAATCTGGGCATCCTGCCCGCGGCCATGCTCAACTACCTGGCGTTGCTGGGCTGGTCGCCCGGCGGCAACGCCGACGAGGTGATGACCGCCCAGGCCGTCATCGGCAAGTTCAGCCTCAAAAAGGTGAACAAGAGTCCGGCGGCCTTCGACTACGACAAGCTGAACCACATCAACAGCGAGCACATCAAGCGCCTGAGCGCCCAGGAGCGGCAGGACCTGGCCAAGCCCATGCTGGACGAACGCAACTGGGCCCTGGATCCCGCCTGGAAGATTCACGGCGTGACCGACACCGACGGCTACCTGGCACGGGTCCTGGGCACTCTGGGCAATCGGTTCAGCAGTCTGATCACGCTGCCGGAGCAGATCGGCTTCTTCTTTACCGACGACCACTGGGTGGACCAGGAGGTCTGGAACGACAACGTGGCCACCGATGAGGCCCGCGGCCACCTGACGGCTCTGGCGGACGCCCTGGAGGCCGGTCTGGATCTGGAGGCCCCCCAGCCGGCCGAGGCCTTCGAGGAGATCATGCGGGCCACCAGCGAGGCCATGGGCGTGAAGGCCGGCGTGCTGATCCATCCCACCCGGGTGGCGCTCACGGGCCAGTCCCGCAGCGCCGGCATTTTCGAAGTCATGGAACTGGTGGGCGCCCCGCGCACCCTCCAGCGCATGCGCACAGCGGCCGCGGGCTGACCGCGACCAACAAGGGGGTAAGCCGCGAAAACCCTGCTGGGCATTCTGGGCCGGTATTTTCTGGTCTGGGTGGTGTCGGTGCTGGCCCTGTTGCTGGCCACCTCGCTGTTGCCCGGATTCCGTCTGGACACGTCGGTGCCCGGCGGTTGGGTGGCCGTGCTGCGCTTGCCCCTCATCTTCTCGGTGGCGGTGATTCTCTTCCGTCCCATTCTCCTGTTCATGACCCTGCCGTTGAATTCCCTGGTTCTGGGGGCGCCCACCCTGCTGTTCAACAGCCTGATCCTGTATCTGACGGCCAAAGTCGAGCCGGCCTTCGTCATCACCAACCTGTTCGAGGCCTTCCTGGGCACCCTGCTCATGACCGCCCTGAGCACCGGTGTGGTGGGGTGGCTGGGGCTGGACGAAGCCTATCCCCTCTACCAGTCCCTGATCTATCGACTGGGGCGCCGCTTCGGCCCGCGCTCCCAGCGAAAGCCCCTGCGCGGCCTGCTGATCCTGCAGATCGACGGCCTGTCGTTCACGAGCCTCCAGAACACCCTTCTGCGCGGCCGCATGCCCACCCTGTCGGCCATGCTGGCCAAGAGCAGTCACCAGCTTCATCGCTGGCAGTGCGGCATTCCCTCCAACACCCCGGCGGTGCAGGCGGGCTTTCTGTACGGGGACCGCTACAACGTGCCCGGCTACCGCTGGTTCGATCGCGAAAATCAGCAGGTGCGCGTGGTGAGCAACCCGGAGGACCTGCGCCTGCTGGAGCAGACGGCCGCGGCGAACGGCAGCCACCTGTTGGCCGGGGGCAGCGTCATCAACAGTTTCATGAGCGGCGGCGCGGCCAAACGCCTGATGACCGTGAGCGCCGTGGGAGAATCGGCGGATGCCGGCCTGGAAGGTGAGCGGGCCGACTTCAACCTGTTCTTCCTGAGTCCCCACGCCTACACCAAGGCGGTGATGGCCGCGCTGTGGGACTACATGGCCGGGCTGGCCTTCGCCCTGGCCGGGCGTTTCGACAAGGACCGGCCCCGGTTGAAGTTCAGCATCAAGCGGGTGGCCCAGCGGGCGGTGGCGAACAGTTTTTTGCGGGACCTGTCGTTCTTCTGGCTCAAGCAGGACATGGTGCGCGGCGTGCCGGTGATCTATTCCAACTTCGTGGGTTACGACGACGTGGCGCATTATACCGGGCCGGACACCCACGAGGCGCAGGTCACGTTGGCCGGGTTCGACCGCCACCTGCGGAAGCTCAGACGACGGGCGCGGCGGGAGAGTCCCATTCGTTACGACATGGTGCTGCTGTCGGATCACGGACAAACGCCCAGCGTTCCGTTCCGCATCCTGTATGGGGAGACCATCGAGGCGACGCTGACCCGCCTGATAGGTAAGACGGCGGCACGGCTGCCGGATCACCGGCGGGTGTTCGATCCCTATTCCAGCTATACGGCGGCGCTGCTCGCCCAGCTGGAGGAGGCCGGGCCCCTGGGGCTGGGCTGGGCGGCCGACCAGGCCCGGGCCACCCTGACGCGCATCAACCGGCCCGTCCCTGAAGGCGAAGCCCCGGCTCCCGACGACGCCCCCGCGGCGGTGGTTTGCGTGTCCGGGAGTCTGGCCCATGTCTATTTCACGGGCACGGACAGGGCTTTGCACCTGGAGGAGATCTGTGGTCTGTATCCGGGCCTGGTGGAGGACCTGAGCCGTCACCCGGGTATCGGGCTGGTGGCGGCGGCCCGGGAGTTCGGCGATGCGGTGGCCATCTGCGACGACGGCATCCGCAACCTCATCACCGGGGAACTGGGGGGACAGCGGGACCCGTTGGCCCCCTTCGCCGACCGCGACCGCTGGGCCATGGAACTGGCCCAACTGGTGAGCTACCCGCGCAGCGGCGACCTCATCATCAACGGCAGCTGGCTGCCGGATCGCGGGCGTATCGTGGTTCTGGAGGAGCAGTCGAGCAGCCACGGCGGCCTGGGCGGGCTGCAGACCGAGCCTTTCTTCATGGCGCCCACGGATTGGGACCCGTCGGCCATGGACCTGGAATCGCCGGAGGCCCTGCACGGCCTGATAAAGCGCCAATTGGCTAGATATCGCCTCTGAAAGCGAATTTGGGGCCGATATTGACCGTCAAAAACTTGTGCGTGAAACTTGCGTTAACCGCTGAGCCCGTGTATATTTCGCCCCGATTGCCCGGTCGTCCAACGGCAGGACAGCTGACTCTGGCTCAGTCGATGAGGGTTCGAATCCTTCCCGGGCAACCAACAGCCACCACTTCCGCGTTCCACTAGTGCGGATGGAAATAAAGTGGCCCCTTCGTCTAGTGGCCTAGGACGCTGCCCTCTCACGGCGGAAACAGGGGTTCGAGTCCCCTAGGGGCTACCACATTTAAAAGACCCACTCTTCGTAGTGGGTCTTTTTTGTGCCCCAATCAAGGCCCCTATGTGTCCACGAGAGTGGGGCAAGTCCATTCATCATCTCCTTGGTGCGGATAGGAAATTCAACCGGCTGGTCCACTCTCCAGGGTCCGCATGATCTCTCTATTCGCCAATATTCTACAACTTTTGCAAAAGCCCTGTCCATCTTCGCGCGTCCCGCACCCGTGCCTACCAAACCTCCGGGCCGATTCGGGCCCTGTCCGGAATCGAACACCCGCCGTTCGCAGCCGCACGTTATTCTCTTCCGGAGGTGTATTAACTGGTTTGTTTACAGCGACATAGGTTTGGCATGACCGTTGCCTGCGGAGGGCAGGAGGTAAGCCCTTGGAAACCATGGACAGACCCATCGATCCCGCCTTGCAACGTCGACGACGCCTCCGCCGCTGGCTCCCGGCTCTGGGTGCCCTGGGCGTGATTCTGATCCTGCTGGTCCTGGGCATCGGCGGGCTGCGGCCGTCGGTGCGCCGCGACAGGATCCGCACCGCACGGGTGGAAGTCGGGGCCGTCACCGCGACCCTGGATGCTTCGGGGCTGGTGGTTCCCGTCTTCGAGTTCGTGTACACCGCGCCGATGGCCACCCGGGTGGTCCGCGTCCTGAGCACGCCGGGGGCCCGGGTGGCCGTCGGGGACACGATCCTGCTGCTGGACGACCGGGAGGCGCGTCGCGACCTGGCGCGTCTGCAGGAGCAGGTGTCGCTGCTGGAGAATTCGCGGGCCCAGGCCAACCTCGACCTGGACCGCACACGCGACGACCTGGCGACGCAGCGGGAAGTGAAGGCGCTGGAGCTGAAGTCGTTCCGTTACGAGGTCGAGCGCAACCGGCAGCTCTTCGAGTCGGGGCTCATCTCGCAGGATGCGGTCCGCAAGGCCGAGACCGACGTTGCGCGGGCCGACATCGAACTGCGGCATCTGGATTCCTCGCTGGCCAGGGCCAGGCAGGACGTCGCCGCCCGGCTGGAAGGCCTCGGGCTGGAGATCGCCATCCTGGAAAAGGATCTGGACCGGGCCCGCGAGCAGCTGGAACGCACGGCGGTGACCTGCCAGCGGGCCGGCATCGTCACCTGGGTCGTTCCCAGCATCGGCGCCGCCGTGGCCCAGGGCGAACCGGTGGCCCGGGCGGCCGACCTCAGTGAATACCGCGTGGAGGCCACGCTGTCCGATGTCCTGGCCAGGCGCCTGGTCGAGGGGCTGGAGGCCACCGTCCGCAGCGGCGATACCCGCCTGTCCGGCCGGGTGGAAAAGGTGCTGCCGACGGTCGAGAACGGCATCGTCACCTTTCAGGTCAGCCTGGACGAGAAGGATCACCCGATCCTGCGGCCGAACCTGCGCATGGATGTGCACTCGGTAACCGACCGGCACGCCCCGACGCTGTGCCTGAAACGGGGCCCGGTGCTGACCATCGAAGGCCGGGAAACGGTCTACGTCCTGCAGGGGGAAACGGCCGTGCGCACGCCCATCACGATCGGGCTCTCCAATTTCGAGCTCTACGAAATCACCGAGGGCCTCGCCGACGGCGACGAGGTCATCATCTCGGACATGTCAGATTACCGGAACATCAAGGAGGTCAGGGTACGATGAAGGCGAATGTGGACGCGACAGCGGGTGTGAACACCGCCGCGGAGAAACCCGGCAACGGCGGCCTGGCCGTACGGCTGGACGCAGTGGAGAAGATCTACAAGTCCGAGAAAATGGAAACGGTTGCCCTGAGCAAGGTGAACCTGGAGATCGCCCGCGGCGAGTTCCTGTCGGTGATGGGGCCTTCCGGATCCGGCAAGAGCACGCTCCTGAATGTGTTGGGCCTGCTGGACCCGCCCTCGGCCGGCCAAGTGGTCCTGGACGGGAATCCCGTGGCCGAATACGGCGACCGGCAGCTGGCGAAGCTGCGCAACCGCGAGATCGGGTTCATCTTCCAGAGTTTCCACCTGATCAACGATCTGAACGCCCTGGACAACGTTCAGATCCCGCTACTGTACCGCAGCATCCCCAACGGCACGCGTCGCGCGATGGCCGAGATCGCCTTGCGCCGGGTCGGACTGGCCTCGCGTCAGCATCACTTCCCAACGCAGCTGTCCGGCGGACAGCAGCAGCGGGTGGCCATCGCACGGGCCATCGTGGGCACGCCCCGGCTCCTGCTGGCCGACGAACCGACCGGGAACCTGGACAGCAAGATGGGCGAGGACATCATGCAGATTCTCGAGGAATACAACACAGTCGCGGGGGTGACGGTGGTCATGGTGACCCACGACCAGCGTCTGGCCGAACGCACCGGACGCATCGTACGGCTGTTCGACGGCCGCCAGGTTCATTGAGCGGAAAGGAGGGCGGATCATGCTGGGCAACTATCTAAAAATGGCTTGGAAGGTCCTCGGGCGGCGTCGGTTTTTCACCTTCGTGAGCCTGTTCGGGATCGGCTTCACCCTGACCGCGCTGATGATCGTCGTGGCCATCGTCGACCACCAGTTGGCGCCTTCGTACCCGGAGACCCGTCTGGACCAGACGCTGCTGCTGGAAAAAATGCGGATGTTCGGCGACAGGAGCAGTTGGTACAACGCACCCGGCTTTAAGACGATCGATCAATACGCCCGGGACCTGCCCGGTGTGGAGCGCCTGACGGTTTTCACCGGCTTACAGGAAGCGGTGACCTTCAAGGACGGCCGCAAGCTGGTCTTCGACACGCGCTACACCGATGCCGACTACTGGCGGATCATGCAGTTCGCCTTTTCCGAGGGCGCGCCCTATTCCGACGCCGACGACGTCGGGGCTCGCCGCGTCGCGATCCTCAGCGAAGGGGCCAGGCTCCGTCTGTTCGGCCAGGACCCCGCGCTGGGCCGGGCCGTGGAGTTGGACGGGAAGGAGTTCCGGGTGGTGGGCGTGGTGCGCGATGTCCCGGTTTACCGGAGATCGGCGGCCGCCGAGATCTGGATTCCCCTCCACAACGAAGCCACGCCTGGCTTCTTCGAGCGGCCGATGCGCGGCTGCCAGGCGGTCTTTCTGCTGGAGCCGGGCGTCGACCGCAAGCAGGTGCAGGCGGCTTTCGGTGAACGGCTGACCCGGTTCGAATTCGACCAACCCGAGAAATTTCACACCATCGAAGGTACGCCCATGACCCAGCTGGAGGCGCTCTCCGGCCAGCTGTTGAACCTGGAGCCGGGCCAGATGGCGCCGCGCAGGCTGATCCTGCTGGGGGCCCTGATCGTACTCGTATTCATGACGCTGCCGGCGATCAACCTGGTCAACATCAACCTCAGCCGCATCAACGAGCGGTCGGTGGAGATCGGCGTGCGCAAGGCCTTCGGGGCCGCGAGTTCCGATCTGGTCCTGCAGTTCGTGGTCGAGAACGTGATCCTCTGCCTGCTCGGCGGCGTGATCGGGCTGGTGGGCTCCCTGGCGCTGCTTCAGGCAGCGACCCTCTTTCCGCAGATGCCGTTCATGACCTTCGCCATGAACTGGCGGATCTTCCTGGCCGCGGTGGCCCTGGCCACGCTGTTCGGCGTGTTGTCCGGCGTCTGGCCGGCCTGGAAGATGTCCAAACAACATCCGGTCATCGCCCTGAAGGGAGGCTCGTCATGACGCGTCACGTATTCAGACTGGTTTGGAATCGGAAGCGGTCCACGGGCCTGATCCTGGTCGAGATCCTGGTCTGCTTCCTGGTTCTGTGCGGCCTCTCCGCCGCCGGGGCCAACATGGTCTCCCGCTGGCGGCAGCCGCTCGGTTTCAGCTACGAGAATGTCTGGTCCGCCGAAATCGGCGGCCGAAACTGGCGCGCCGAGGGCGATGAACTGGCGGCCGACCAGAAGATCATGTCCGACATCCTGCGGGCGGCCAGGGGCCTGGACGAGGTGGTCTCAGCGGCCTATTCCAGCAATACGCCCTACAGCGGCAGCTCCTGGTACAACAGCACCTGGATCGATGGGCGCCCGGAACAGGTCAGCTGGACTTTGGCCCTGCCCGAAGTGCTGGATGTGCTGCACATGGAGCTGGTCTACGGGAGATGGATCCAGGAGACGGACAGCGCCCTGGGCTACCAGCCGATGGTCATCACGCAGAATCTGGCCCGCGACCTGTTCGGCACCGAGAACGCGGTCGGTCAGGACCTGCCGGAATTCGACCAGGAAGGTCAGCTGAAGGAACCGGAAACGGGCAGAAAGATCAACCGTGTCGTGGGCGTTGTCGCCGATTGCCGACGCGGGGGTGAGTTCGAGGAAATGCCCTACGTGGTGTATATCTCCGCCGGTTTCACCCTGAATGACAACCTGCCGTCGGAGCTGCTGATCCGCGTCCGGCCGGGAACGACGGCCGCGTTCGAGGAAAAGCTCGTGCGCACCCTGCAGTCGGTCACTCCCCAGTGGACATTCGCCACCACCACCCTGGAAAGCCGGAGAACGGGGGTGATCAGAACGTATCTGGGTCCGGTCATCATCTCGGTAATCGTGGCCGGTTTCCTGATTATCATGGTCGGTCTCGGGCTGGTGGGGGTACTGTGGTTGAGCGTGACCCGCCGCACGGCCGAAATGGGATTGCGCCGGGCGCTGGGGGCCACCGGAGATTCGGTGCGCTGGCAGGTCCTGGGCGAATTGTGGGCCCTGACCGCCATGGCGATGGCGGTCGGCACGGCCATCTTCCTGCAGTTGCCCCTCTTCGGCGGAAACTTTGGCGTGGGGTGGTCCGTATTTCTCACCGGTTTGACCTGTGCTATCCTGATCACATTCGGGTTCGTCACCGTGTGCGGCCTGTATCCGACCTGGCTCGTGACACGAATTCATCCCGCGTCCGCGTTACAATGCGAGTGAGACCATGATCCTGATCGTCGACGACGACAATGCGGTTTGCCATTCTCTGGAACTGCTGCTGAAGCAGGCCGGATTCCGGGCCGTGAGCGCTGCCGGGCCCGAGTCCGCGCGGCCGCATCTGGCCTCGTCCGACCTGGAACTGGTGCTGCAGGATATGAATTTCTCCCGCCGGACGACCGGCGAGGAGGGGCTGCAGCTGCTGGCCGAGATCCAGCAACGGCGCCCCGGAATGCCCGTAATCCTGATCACCGCCTGGGGCTCGATCGAACTGGCGGTGCAGGGCATGAAGGCCGGGGCGGCGGACTTCGTGACCAAGCCCTGGAACAACGAACAGGTCGTCCAGGCGGTGCGCACGGCGCTGAACGTGGCCGCGAGCCAGGCCCGGGATCCGGCCGCCCCCGGTCCCACGCGCGAGTCCCTGGACGAGAGCTACGATTTCAGCGGCGTCATCGGCAGGGATCCGGGCTTCCTGGCCGTGCTGGATCTGGCCGGCCGTGTGGCCGCGACCGACGCCTCGGTGCTGATCACCGGGGACAGCGGCACCGGCAAGGAGGTCCTGGCCGAGGCCCTGCACCGGAACAGTCCGCGCAGCCGGGGCCCGCTGGTGAAGGTGAACCTGGGCGGCATCTCCAACTCGCTCTTCGAAAGCGAAATGTTCGGCCATGTGCGCGGGGCGTTCACCGACGCGAAACGGGACCGGACCGGCCGCTTCACGCTTGCCGACGGCGGCACAATCTTTCTGGACGAAGTCGGCGAACTGGATCCGCGCAGTCAGGTCAAACTGCTGCGGGTGCTGCAGGACCGCTCGTTCGAGGTCCTGGGCTCGAGCACGACCCGCACCATCGATATTCGCGTGATCTCGGCGACGAACTGCAAGCTGCGGCAAGCGGTTGAGGAGGGCGCCTTTCGCGAGGATCTGCTCTACCGCCTGAACCTGATCACCCTGCGGCTGCCCACCCTGGCCGAACGCCGTGCGGACATCCCCCTGCTGACCGGTCACTTCCTGGCGCGGGCGGCCGCCGCCTACGGCCGGCCCGGCGCCCCGCCCATGGTTACCGGCGGCGCCCTGTCCTGGCTGAAGGCCCAGGCCTGGCCCGGGAATATCCGGCAGTTGAAACAGTTCCTCGACCGGGCCCTGCTCGTGACCAACGGACCGGAACTGGACGTGCCGGCGTGCGAGCGGGTGCAGGCCATGGAAAGCACCGAGGGGGACGGAATGGTTCTGCCGGCGGTGGGCAGCATGACCGTGGATGAAGTCGAGAAGGCGATGGTTGAACGAAGTCTCGACTACCACGCCGGCAACATCAGCAAGGCCGCCGAGTCGCTCGGTCTGAGCCGCGCCGCGCTGTATCGCCGCCTGGAAAAATACGGGATCGTGGCATGACGCTCCGGCGCCGGTTCCTGCTGTATCTTCTGTTTCTGCATCTCCTGTTCGCGGCCGGGGCGGTCTGGTTCCTGCGGGCGTCTCCCCAGTGGCTCATGGCGGTGGAGGGCCTGTACGTCATTTCGCTCGCCCTGGGCCTGCGCCTGGTGAAGTCCTTCTTCCAGCCGTTGGACCTGATCCGGTCGGGCGCCCACTACATCCGCGACGGAGAATTCACCACCCGCTTCCGCCCCACCGGCCAGGCCGAAATGGACCAGCTCGTCGAGGTGTACAACCAGATGGTCGACACGCTGCGCGAGGAGCGGGTGCGCAACGAGGAGCAGGAACACCTGCTGCGCCGGATCCTGGACGAGTCGCCCGGCGGCGTGATCGCCCTGGACGTGGACGGTCGGATCGCCACGGCGAATCCCACCGCGGAGCGGCTTCTGGAGATTCCGGTCGCGCGTCTGGTCGGACAAAAGCTGGCTGACCTGGGCAGCGTGTTCGGCGACCGTCTGGCCGGGCTGCAGAACCTCGAGTCGCAGGTAATCGCCCTGCGGGGACGGTCGCGGGTCCGCTGCCAGTCGGCGCTGTTCATGGATCGCGGCTTCCAGCGCCGCTTCCTGCTGCTGGATGAATTGACCGAGGAACTGCACCGGAGCGAAAAACGCGCCTACGAAAAACTGGTCCGGCTGATGAGCCACGAAGTGAACAACACCAGCGGCGCGGTGCAGTCGCTCCTGCAGTCGTGCCTGGCCTACGGAGCGCAGCTGGCCGACGACGATCGCCTCGAATTCGTTCGGGGGATGGGGGTCGCGATCCAGCGGACGGCCAACCTGGACGCCTTCATGCGCAGCTTCGCCGACGTGGTGCGCCTGCCCCGGCCGCAACTGCAGCCGGTCGATCCCTGGGAGATCGCCGAGCAGGTCGGCCGCCTGTTCCGGGATCGCGGGGCCGCGGCCGGCATCACCTGGCGGCACGAGGTGGACGCCGGCCTGCCCCGGATCTCCTGTGATCCGGTCCAACTGGAGCAGGTGCTGGTGAACGTGGTCAAAAACGCCGTCGAGGCGATCGAATCGACCGGCGGACCCGGTGAAATATTGGTGCGCGGAGGCCGGAGCGACGGCCGTCCCTACCTCGCGGTGCGCGATACCGGCCCGGGGCTGGGTCCGGACGCCCAGGCCCAGCTCTTTACCCCGTTTTTTACCACCCGCGCGAACGGGCAGGGCATCGGCCTGACCATGGTCCAGGAGATCCTGTTGGCTCACGGTTTCGACTTCGCCCTGGAAAACCAGGACGACGGCGGAGCCGAGTTCCGGGTCGGTTTCCAGAAGTAGCGCCCGGTTCAATCCCGCGAAAACACGCCTGTGCCTACCCAAGGTCCATCCGAGTCAACCCGCGATTGCTTCGCACAATGGGATGCAGGGGCTGCCATTCAAAAAGACACCCTCAATCGAGGGGGTCTTTTTTTCGTGGCTCAAATCATGGTACGAGGTGTCCACGATAACGGGAAGTCCAAACCGCAACCTACCGACCCGGACGGAATAGTGGGTAGGCACAAGCGTCGGGGCAGGTGGATCGTAACATCCATCCCGAAGCCTTCGTATTGGAGGGGCAATTTCAAAAACACACGAAAGGATTTCCCTATGCCCCATTCGAAACGGACTTTTTGCCTGCTGTCAGCCGCCTGTATTTTCATGCTTCCGTTGATGGCTTTCTCCGGACAGGAGCACACCGTCGACGGCACCCTGCATATCGTCAACGGTGCCGAGCCATCGAAGGGCGAGAAGATCCTGACCCTGGAAGAGCAATGGCGAATGGGTGGGGGCGATGACGGAGAGATTTTCGGCTTGATCGTTCGGGCGTTGATCGCCGACGACCGGGTCTATCTGCTCGATACGCAGCTTTCCGAAGTGAAAGTCTATGATACCGAGGGCAATTTCATCCGGACCCTGAGTCGCGAGGGCGAAGGCCCCGGCGAAGTGCGGATGCCCGCGGATATGCTCTTCCTTCCGGACGGCACACTGGGCCTGGTCCAGCTCTTCCCCGGCAAGGTCACCAAGCTCGATCTCGAGGGCAACCCGACCGGCGTCTTCAAGACCGGTGGCGACGCCATTCCCGAGGGCGGATTCCTCCAGTTCTACAACGTCAAATCATCCGACAAGACGATGGTCCTGAGCGCCAGCCTCGGCACACGGGGGGAGGGCACCCAGACCCGGACGACCTATGTGGCGTCCTACGACATGGACGGCCACGAACTGGTGCGCTACGAATCCTCGCCATACGTCCAGGAATTCAGTAATTTCAAGATTGACGAATCGAAATCCTATTGCCTGGATTTCAATAAATGGGCGCTTGGCGAGGACGGCCGGGTCTATACCGCCTCCTACCGCAACGACTATGCGCTGAACGTCTATAATCCGGACGGCAGCCTGGACCGCGTGATCAAACGTGAATACGAACCGATCAAGCGCACGGCGGACCAGATGCAGGAGTATATCGATTCCAGGAAGGCGCGCGTGCGGGTGTCCTACCCCTTCGAGGTCATTCCCGCGGATACGGATCAGACGATCAGAAGGGTCACCTTCGGCCCGGACGGAAATCTCTGGGTCCAAAGCGGCCGCAGCAATCTGGACCTGGCCGACGGCATCATCGAGACCTACGATATCTTCGATCCGGACGGCAATTTCATCTATCGCTACGCCCTGAAATGCGAAGGTGACGGTAAAGAGGATGTCCTCCACGTGGTCCTCAGGGACCAGGCGATACAGGTGACCGGTTACTTCTCTGCCATGAACGCCCTCCTGAGCGGCGGTGTCCAGGTCGAGGAGGACAAGGAACCGGCGCCGATGGAGATCATCTATCACCGGGTCCGCTGGTAAAAACGACCTGACCCGTTGCGCCTCTCGTTAAATCCATCTGGAGATCCTGGGATGGGCCCCCAGGACCTCTGGAACTCGTTGATACACTGAATATTGCCTGTCTCACGGGCGAAAGAGGAGCAACCCGCGATTGGTTCGCATACTGTAACCTAGGGGCTACCAAAATTAAGCACCTTCTTCACGAGTAAGTGGAGAAGGTGCTTTTTTTGTGCTGTTGGTACGGCGTCCACGAACGTTCCTGCCAAATATCCAGTCCGGGCGGATTCAGTGGATAATTCGGGATTCGATGGCGGGATGACTGGAAAGGGGTAGTTTGTATGACTATCTCATACCGGATAACTATGGTATGGAATCGTGTTCGTCTTAACCTGTGCCCCACACCTGAACTTTTGGAGCAGACTATGGAACCCGGTCAAACCCTGGGACACTACACCATTGTCGAACAGATAGGTGTCGGTGGCATGGGCGAAGTGTACCGGGCCCTCGACAATACTCTGGGCCGCGATGTCGCCCTGAAGATATTGCCCGCGGCCTTCGCGGCTGACACTGAGCGTGTGGGCCGCTTCCAACGGGAGGCCAAACTCCTGGCCTCGCTGAATCACCCGAACATTGCGGCCATCCACGCGGTGGTCCAGGAGGGCGAGGTCCTCGCCCTGGCGTTGGAGCTGGTGATTGGCGACGATTTGACCGTTCATTTGGAAAATGGCAGCATGTCCCTGGACAAAGCCCTGGCCTATGCCGAACAGATCGCCCTGGCGGTCGAGGCCGCCCACGAGCAGGGCGTGGTGCACCGCGACCTGAAGCCGGCCAACATCAAGATTTCGCAGGACGGCACGGTCAAAGTGCTCGACTTCGGTCTGGCCAAGGCCACCGACGCGGCGGGCGGTTCAACCAGCAGCCTGGACACCACGATTTCACCCTCGCTGGCCAAGGCTCCCGTCACGCTTGAGGGCGTCATCCTCGGCACGGTGGCCTACATGTCGCCCGAGCAGGCCCGCGGTTCGAGTCTCGACCGGCGCACCGATATCTTTTCGTTCGGGGTGGTCCTGTTTGAAATGCTCGCGGGCCAGCGCCCGTTTGGGGGTCCGACGACCTCCGACATGATGGCGGCCATTCTCAAGGAAGAGCCCGACCTGGATACGCTGCCGGCCGACACGCCGCCGGCGATCCGGTTGCTGCTGAACCGTTGTCTGGCCAAGGATCCAAAGCAGAGACTGCGCGACCTGGGCGAGGCCCGGTTGATCATTGCGGCCGTGCGCGAGGGCGACCCAACGGCCTCCACGGTGCTGGGAGAGCGCAAACCCGAAACCCGCGGGCGGCGCCTGGCCAAACGGGAAATGGCTTCCTGGGTCCTGGCCGGGCTTGCCATCGTGGCCCTGGGCGTGACCGCCTGGACTTCCGCCACGCGCGGCGGGGTCGCCACAACGGCCTCTGAGATCCGCGCGTCGATCAACGCCCCGGACGACAGTGACTTCGTGGTCAACGGCAACCATTCAGGCGCCCTCTCATTATCACCCGACGGCACCAAAATGACCTTCACGGCCTCGGTGGGACCGGGTCGCCCTTCGTTGTTCCTGCGCTCACTGGGGTCTTCCACGGCCCAGCAACTCGCGAACACCGAGGGGGCGACGTATCCGTTCTGGTCTCCGGACAGCAAACAGATCGCCTTCTTTGCCGACGGCAAGTTGAAGAAGCTCGACCTCGACGGCGGCGCACCGATGACCGTGACCAGCGCCCTCGATGGTCGTGGAGGGACCTGGAACAGCGACGGGACAATTCTGTTCGCGCCGGAAACGCAAACGTCGATCCAGCGCGTCTCGACCGGCGGGGTGCCGGGCGGTCCCGTGACCACCGTCGACAATACACGCCAGGCCGAGACCACGCACCGCTTCCCGAGCTTCCTGCCGGATGGACGACACTTTCTGTACACACGCGGGAGTCATGCGGCGAACAACCAGGATGTCGTGAACTCGATCTGGGTCGGAGACCTGGAATCGGACGAGACGTTTGAATTGATGCAGTCCGGTACGCAGGCGACCTACGCCCAGGGGCATATTTTCTGGGTTCGGGACCAGTTCCTGATGGCCCGTCCGTTTTCGGTCCAGACTCTCGCGTTCACCGGCGAAGCTTTTGCGGTGGGTGAAGGCGTGGTGGTTCAGCTCGGCACCTGGCGGGCCGCCTATGCGGTCTCCAAGGCCGGCCCGCTGGCGTTTCAGGGTGGCTTGGCCGCTGAACAGATCCTGACCTTCTTCGACCGGGAGGGCAAGGCCCTCGGGACGATCGGCGAAGCCGCGATGTACAGTGAGATCCGACTGTCTCCCGACAATCGCTATCTGGCGACGGGGATCGACACCGAAGGTGGGGGACAATCGGACATCTGGGTTTACGATCTGTCGCGCAACGTCGGGAGCCGACTGACCTTCGACGATGCGCGGGACACCAAACCCGTCTGGTCGCCCGATGGGAAACGCGTGGCGTTCTCGTCAAATCGCGGCGGGACGTCCGGTATCTACGTTCGCAGCGCCGACGGTCGAGGGGACGCGGAGTCTGTGTATACCGTCGAGGGCCAATGTGCGGTTCAGGACTGGTCGCGCGACGGAAAGTACCTTGCGATCGACTCCGGTATCGGGAAAAACGACCTGTGGATCCTGAACCTGGAAGACGGGGAAGCGTTCGCGCTGGTGTCGTCCGATTTCGATGTGGGCTACGCCCGCTTTTCTCCCGACGGCAAGTGGATCGCTTACATTTCGAACGAATCCGGAAAATATGAGCTTTACCTGACCCGGTTCCCCAGCGGCGAGGGCAAATGGCAGCTTTCAAAAAACGCCGCCGACTGGCTGCTCGGTTGGAATGCCGCCGGCACCGAGTTGTTCTACCTCGACCTTGAAGGCAACCTCATTTCCGTGAAGGTCGGTTTCGGCGAACAGGTTGTCGCGGATCTGCCGACCCTGTTGTTCCCCACGCGCGCCGGCAGTACCTGGGACAACATGTCCGACGGCAACGGCTTTGTGCTCGGCGTCCCGAACGACGCCGGCGACGATTTTCCGATCACCCTGATCGTCAACTGGGACAGCGGAGGGCAGAAGGACTAACACCCCGCGGGGTGTTTTGGGGATGGCCCCCTGGTGCCTAGGAACGTGGAGGAAACCAGGTCCACTATTGAAGGGGAAGTTACCGTTCGCAGGTAACGGAATACATGACATCCTGATAGAATGAACCAAAGAAGCCGCCCTGCACGTAAACGGTGCCGCATTCCCAATCCACCGCCTTGTCCCACCCCAGGAGTTGGCACTCCTCGTCGGCGTGTTCCTGGTCACAATCCCCCACCGGCTCGCCATCGTACCCGCCGCTTGGCTCCAGCGTGAACTCCTTTGTCTCGGAGGGTCCGCCGAAGATGCCGCAGGACGTGAGGAAGGATCACCAAGCTTCACTTTTGTCCGTAGAAAACAAGCTCCAAAGCCTTAACCTCTTCGTCCACATCATCCTCACGCTCCACGGCCTGTTGAGTCAGCCAGGCATCCAAGGACCCTAAAATCGCCACAACCCGTCCATCCTCTAAAAATGAGAGCGAATCCTTATACGGAACCGCATCGCTCATCAGGGCCACCTGTTTTTCAAAGCATCCGTCAGGCGCAAAAACATCAATCACGTCGTAGGCTCCGGTCGGCTTTTCGGCCAGTCCGCGGCTAGTGCGAACCCACAAGCGCCCTGTCTCATCCACCCACAAACTTCGAATATCAGACTCAACCTCTTCAATGGTCAGCCCCTGCAACGGCGTCCGGTGATAAGCCGCTACACCTTTGACCACACTGGTGGCTCGCTCTGTCAAAAACTCATTACGTTGCAGTGAGTCATACTCTCGGGACATTACTTTCTCCAGATTCCCGTCGGAATCATACACATCAATCCGATATTCATTGCGCTCAGGTGCCACGTAGATCTTACCATCCTGCCCGCAAACCCACCGGTTCCAACAAAAGTCCATGCTGCCTTCGTCCAAACGGAAATCCGTATAGTCCACCCAGTCGTCTTTCTCGTGCAGGACTTTCCGCTGCAGGCCGTTTGCGTCACACAGGCTCAAGAAGTAATGACGACGACTACGCCCGTCATCGCCGAAGTGAAGCCGCATGCCGGCAATCACCAGCCCATCGCCGACGGCACTGGCGCCTATAAGGATGGTAACGCCGCCATCAGTTCCATCGCCGGTGCTGTAGGCGATGCGCTCGGCCGGCGTGTCGTCTCGATGCATCCGCGCAATAGATCCAACGGGTGAGTGGAGGAGGCAGACCCGGTCTTCCTGATCTATGTAGAGGCCTTCGGGGTGGCGCGTCTCGCCGGGGCCCTCGCCTTCGCGGCTGAGGGTCCGGTCCCACTGGCCATCGGGGCCAAACACCTGAACCTGGGACAATTGGGTGTCGAGGATTAACACCGATCCGCCCTTGTCGCAGACAACGCTGCCGATGGTTCCGTAGAAGATGTCGTCGTCTTCGCCACCGGTGCGCCAGAGTTCTTCCAGGTAGAGGGTTTCAAGGTCGCCCGCGGCTTTGGCGCCGTTGGAGATGTGGGGTACGCCGTCGATGGTTTCTGTCTGGGGGGCTGCGCTGGCCAGTGATGGACATAGCAGGCCGATCAGGATCAACAGGGGTGACAGTCCGCCCGCCGATTTCGTGTTGCGCATTGGATGGCTCCCTCTTGGGTTTTGTTATAAATGTCGGTTTTCCATCTGTGATTCCTGTCCGCCTCAGCGGATGCCATTACCTGCCTTCCGTCACAAGCCAAAGCGGCAAGCCGGCAGGTTTGGAACGGGGAAGATTACTTTGCAATACCTGGACGATCCGGTTTCGCTCAACCCTTGTACGTTCCATCCGGCCGTAAGGGTCACCATGAAGACGATTATGCAGACCCATAAGTTTAAAGTCGTTTGATTTTTTACTGCATGGGGAAACGGCCAAAGCGCAGAGTTTAAGAACGGCTCGCATACGGTCCCCTGAGGGCTATCACCCTAGAAATCTCACTATTCGTAGCTGAGCGCGTCCACCGGATTGAGCCGGGAAGCCCGCACGGCCGGCAGCAGTCCAAAACAGATGCCGACCGCCGAACAGAACACCAGCCCGAGGACCGCCCACTCCATGGGCACGTTGATGTCCATCGGCGTGAACAGAGTGACCACGTTCCCCAGTCCGAAGCCCGCCATGACACCGATCACGCCCCCGATGTTGCACAGGATGACGGCCTCCAGCAGGAACTGAAGCAGGATGCTGCGGGGTTTGGCGCCCAGGGATTTGCGGATGCCGATCTCCCGGGTGCGTTCGGTCACCGAAACCAGCATGATGTTCATGATGCCGATGCCGGCCACGATCAGGGCAATGATCCCGATCACGAAGGCCGCGAGTTTCACGCCCTGGGTCATCTCGTTGAACTGGGTGATCAGGCTTTCGCTGCTGAAGAAATCGAAGTTGTCTTCCTCGTTGGCCTTCAGGCCGCGCTCGCGCCGCATCAGTTGCCGCGTTTCCTCGAGGGCGTCGGCGGCGAGTTCGGGTGTGGTGGCGCGGACGGTGATGTTGACCGACCGCTGGAATCCGCCCCGGCCGGTCATCCCGTAGGTGTCCAGGAACGCGGTGACGGGAATCAGGATGTAAGAGTCGAAGCCGCCACCGAAGGCGGAGTTTTTCGTGTCGAAGACGCCGATCACCCGGTATTTGCGCCCGTCCACCCGCACATCCTTGCCCACGGGGTCCGTGAAGGGAAACAGTTCCTGCCCGATGGCAAAGCCGATGACGCACACCTTGCGGTGGAACTTGACGTCGCTCTGGGAAATATTGCGGCCCTCGCCGACAAAGTGGGTGTTGTTGGCGGAATATTCGGGCGTGCCGCCGCAGATGGAACTGTTCGGGTTGGTGGTTTCGCCCCGGTACTCGACGGAATGACCAAAGTCCCAGAGTTCTGCGCCCACCAGGTCTACGTTCGACACCTGCTCACGGATGGTGTTGGCGTTGGCCACGGTCAGGGGCGGCCGGTGCATGGCGCGGCGGCGGTCGGCGTCGGAGTTGAATCCGGCGGGCCACTTCTGGACCTGGAACACCTGGGCGCCCAGCACGCTCATTTCCCTTTCCATGGTGGACTGCACCACCGAGATCGCGGTCATGACCGCGATGATGGACGCCACGCCGGCGACGATCCCGACCAGCGTCAGCAGAGACCGCAGCTTGTTCCGGACAATGGCCCCGAAGGACATGGTGAAGGCGTCAAAAAGCCGCATGGCGGGTACTCCTGCGTTGGGCGCTATTCATAACGCAGTGCCTCGATGGGATTGAGTCGGGAACCACGAATGGCCGGCACCAGGCCGGCGACCACACCGACGACGATGGACACCATCACGGCGGTGAACAGGATGAGAAACGACACGCTGGCGGGCATCAGCACCTTGTTGATCACCGCGGTCAGGAGGCTGGCCACCAGGATGCCGATCAGGCCCCCCAAGAGGCATATCGAGGCCGACTCGAACAAAAACTGGAGCAGAATACTGCGGGGCTTGGCCCCGATGGATTTGCGGATGCCGATTTCCCGGGTGCGCTCGGTGACCGAGACAAACATGATGTTCATCACCCCCACACCGCCCACGAACAGCGAAATGCTGGTCACCAGCAGACCAACCAGAAGCACCACGCCCATCACGTTGTTGAAGGCGCCCACCAGGGTGTCGAGCTTGTTGATGGAGAAGTTATCCTCCTCGGTGGGGCGCAGTTGGCGGATTTTTCGCATTTCCCCCATCACTTCGAATTCAAGTTCTTCGAGGGCTTCCTTCGAGGGGGCCTTGACGGCGACATCCACGCCCTGACGACCGCGGTGACCGCCGTACGCCTTCACGTAGGAGGTGATCGGGATGTAGACCTGCCGGTCGAAGTTGGGGCCGCCGAGGAAGCTGCCGCCCTGCTTTTCCATGACGCCGATCACCCGGAACTTGGTGCGGCCGATGTTGATGAACTTGTTGAGCGGATTAACCGACCCGAACAGGCCGTCGCGCACGTCGGTGCCGATGACGCAGACGTTCTTCTTGTAGGTGACGTCAAACTCGTTGAGAAAGCGGCCCATTTCCGGCTGGGCGCTGGCCACGAGCGACTGCTTCTCCGTGGTGCCGATAATGCGGATCCCGGACAGGGTTTCGGACCGGTACTTCACGTCGCGGCCGGTGCCCATGGTGGGGTTGACGATCCCCTTGCCGCGCAGCCTGGCCGCCAGTTCGTTCGCCATCTTGAGGTCGATCTGGGGCCGGTTCCGGAACAGGAAAAAATCCCCCTGGATCACCCAGGGCATGCGCGAAACGTAGATCACGTCGGCGCCCACCGAGGCAAAACTCTGACGGAACGTGTTCTGCAGGCCGTTGGCCGCTGTCATGGTTAGAATCACCGCGACGATGCCGATGATGATGCCCAGGGTGGTCAGGGTTCCCCGCGCCTTGTTGGCACGCATGGCGAACAGGGCGATCCGGAAGGCTTCGGCCGTGTCTCGCAGCAGTCTCATGAGGCCTTCACCTCGACATCGCTTTCGATCAGACCGTCCATGAGCCGGATGGTGCGCAGGGCGTGTTTGGCGATGTAGTCCTCGTGGGTGACCAGGATGATGGTCTGTCCATCGGCGTGCAATCCGTCGAGGATGTCCATGATCTCGGCGCCGGTCTTGCTGTCCAGGTTGCCGGTGGGTTCATCGGCCAGGATGATCGACGGATTGCACACCAGTGCCCGCGCGATGGCCACGCGCTGGCGCTGCCCGCCGGAAAGTTCATTCGGCTTGTGTTTCGAGCGGTCGGCCAGACCCACGCGTTCGATGGCGGCCTCGGCACGTCGGCGCCGGTCTCCCCGCGACACGCCGGCGTAGACCAGCGGCAGTTCCACGTTCTGGAAAATGCTCACCCGGGGAATGAGATTGAAGGTCTGGAACACGAACCCGATCTGCTCGTTACGGATTTCCGCCAGCTGGTTCTCAGTCATCTCGGCGACCATCTGGCCCTTCAGCGTGTAGGTGCCACTGGTGGGCACGTCGAGACAGCCGATCACGTGCATCAGGGTCGATTTGCCGGATCCCGAAGGCCCCATGATGGAGACGTATTCGTTCGGGGCGATGTCGAGCGACACCCCGCGCAGGGCCTGAACCTGGATGGCGCCCATATCGTAGGTCTTCACCACGTCGCGAAGGGAGAGGGCCGGGGTGGTTCCATCGTTGTGCGCCACGGCTCTACCCCTCGCCCGATTGGTCGTCAGCAGTGCTGACATTGACGACGGCGCCGTTCTCGAGATCCTTCGAAATGGCGCGGTAGCTGCCCGTGACCACTTCTTCGCCTTCGGCGAGACCGGTGAGAATTTCAATCAGGTCGTCGCTCTGGATCCCCGTTGTGACCTGCTTGGCGATGGCCTTCCCGTCCTCGATGCAGAACACGATTTCCACGAACCCGTCCCGATCGGCGGTGTACGTCTTCTCCGCCTCGGCCCGGTCCTGGCCCTCCATCACGAGCTGGTCCATGGTGCGGACCGCGACGCTCTGGATAGGCACGCTCAACGCCGTTTCGTTGGTCTTGGTGAACAGCTCGGCGCCGGCGGTCATACCGGGACGCAACGTGGCGGGCGGGTCCACGATGCTGATCTTGATCTCGAATTCGGTCTTCTGGTCGGTGCTGCCCTCGGCGGCGGTGTTGGCGCTGCTCGCGATTTCCTCGACCACGCCGATCAGCACCTGGTCAAGCAGGGCGTCCACTTCGATCTCGGCGTGCTGGCCGATGGCGATGGAGATGATGTCGTTCTCATCCACGTTGACCTGGGCTTCCATCTCCGACAGGTCGGCGATGACCATGATGACGTCTTCCTGAAACTGCGAACCGATGGCGATCTCGCCCTGCTCCTTGCGCAGGTCGCTGATGGTGCCGGACATGGGGGCGTAGATGGTGGTCTTGGAAAGGTCGTCGCGGGCCGACTTGAGGGCGGCCTGGGCCTGCTCCACCTGGAAGGTGGCCGACTCGTGGCGCGCCACTTCGATTTGATAGGCGGATTCCTTGTCCTCGAAGAGAGCGGTGGATTCCAGATCCTGGTCCAACAGCTCCCTGGAGCGCTCGTATTCCTTCCTGGTCCGTTTCAGGTTCTCCATGGCCAGCGTCGCGTTGGACTGCGCGCCGTACACGTTCGCCTGGGCGCTTTCCACGGCGGCCACGTACCGCTCGCGGTCGAGTTCGGCCAGGAAGGCCCCCTTTTCAACCCACTGGCCCTCGACCACGGCCAGCTTGGTGATCTTGGCGCTCACATCGGCGCTGACCTTCACCTGCACCTTGGGTTGGATCTTGCCCGTGGCGCTGACTTTCTGGACGATTTTCTGGATGTCCACCTTGGCCGTTTCCACCGACAGGGCTTCGTCTTCGCCGCCGCGCATCGACAGGCCGCCGAGGACGATAGCGATCACCACAATCGGGATGCCGATCCACAGGATTTTCTTCTTCATCGCAGGGGTTCCTCCAAGGGCAAATAATCAAGGCGCTATGGGGGGTGATTCGAATGTGAGGGAATACGGGGGGAGGGGGAGAAGGTTGCCTGCAAAGGCTCCCTCTTCGCTGAGGGAGCCTTTTAGTTGCCTCGAAGTTGTTAGCCCGAGATATTCTAAAGCCGGGGTCTTATTTTTCATCCTTCAGATAGATCGCCACGTAGCTGTTCTCGTCGCAGACATAGCTCATCAACCAGTCTTCCAGTTCCTCGTCCACATGGCGTGTGACCTCGAAATTGTTGATGGTGCTACATGTCCCGGTACCACGGCCGCCGTACCGGAATTCGTCAAATCTGCTGTAGACCAGGGCCACACTGGAGCCGCTGACTATCACCCGAGACGTGGTGAGGTTCTCCGGGAAATACGTCGTGGATTCTCCTGCCCATGAAAGAACATTCATCGTTTCCAGATCAAAGACCAGGGTCAGGTAGCCGCTTTGACGCCAGCCGTGTGTGTCCACGGAATCCCAATCGGCATGATAGGTGTCGCCTCTTACCCGGCCGGCGTCCGACTCGATAACCACCCCAAAATAAGGATCTCTACCCATGGCGAACTGGGCATTGCACACCGTATAGAGTCGGGCGGTTTCGAATCGAGCGAGGTCGTCATCCTTGAAGGCGATGACCGGGTCGCGGTATTCCGGTTCCGCGGAACCAGATACGAAGTCGTCGATCCGGACTCCGAGAGTCATGAAAGAGGCATAGGTGTTGCACAATTCCGGCAGGTCCTCGACGATCAGGCTGTCGGCGGCGGTGCCCAGCAGAACCGGATGCTGCCCCGCATTCAAGCCGTAGAGGGACACCTGGAAAGGACTGCCGGGTACGGGAGTAATCTTCAGCATGGGCGCCGGGTCCTCACGGTCATCAGTGATGGTGAAGTAGCTCAATCGGGCTCCCATTTCCCACAGCTTCCAGACCTCTTTTTTCTCATTCGTTTCCCCGGCCACCAGGGCAAAGGGCGCACCTTGGAGTGGGATGACCTGGCCCGGTTCCAGGTAGGGATAGATGCCGCCAGACACCCATTCGTGGAAGAAGTCGATCACCCAGGTATCCATGGCCGGGTCGACCGTCTCCAGGAATGCGGGGGTGCAGTCACCCACCTCGACGAACTTCTCGTAGAATTCGAGAATGCGCCCCTCTCCCTGTTGGTCGACCACGTACTTGATCAATTGGGAAAGCCCATATCCCATGTGGGCCCAGGTCGTGCCCCGCTGGCCGGCGAACATGTTGAGCGGGGCCTGATAGCGGTCATCAGTCAAGGATAGCGGATAGGAGTCGTCGTCAGCGTAGAACTTGGCCTCGAACCAGCTCGCTGTCGCCTCGTCCAGCCACAGGCGCTTGATGTTGAGGGTTTTCCATTTAGTGGGCGGCCGCGTATCGAAATGGTCCTGCGCGCTGTGCAAAACCTCGTGGCCGATCATCAGGCCCATGACGATGGAATTGACCAGGGCCTCGGGCTCCAGCACGAAAAAACCCTTGCCGTGGGGGGCCACCGTGTATTGGGCCAGGATTCCGTAAGCGGGGATGTCTCCCAGGTAGACGGGACGTGGCCAGATATCCGCGCCACCAAAATTAAAGCCAAGCTCTTTGACGGCGTTCCAGGCCTGTTCGAAATGAGCGGCGATGAGGGCCACCTCGCCGGCGGTCGTGCGCTCGGGGTGGTAGAATATTTTGAAGTGGCCGCCTGAAGTCGGAGAAATCTCCACACCGAATTCAGGTGCCAATTTCAGGCTGGCCTCTGCCTTTTCTCCATCCAGGACGTAGGCGCCGCGGTCGAGATCGGCAATCACCCAGCCAAGGCTGTCCCGGCAATCCACGTGGGACCAATTCAGGGCGCGGCCCCCTTCATAGGACTCGCGCTCCTCGCCCCTGAAGAGCATCGGGGAGCCGGCCTTGTCTCTGCCGTAACGCAGTCGCACAGTGACAGGCTGGTCCAGGACCTCGGGGAGACCTTCCACCCGGTAGACCGATTTTGGGTCGGGCCCGAAGGTGGGCCCTTCGCTATCGGTGAAAATGCTGAGTTCGGTATTTGTGGCCAGGGCTCCCGGGGGAATGGACAGAATGAGGTCGGGAGAAATCAAATCGCCACCGTCGACTCCGATCGTTCCGACCACCAGGGGAGGCACCACAGGAGCCGGGGCAACGGGATCGTCGCTGCCTCCGCAACCGGCCAGAACCAAAAAGGCGAGAATAGCGGTTAGGCAGAGGGGGGGTCTCATGGGTGCAACTCCAAACCTATAGAGACAAGTTGAAGCAGGCGTTGGATTAAAATGCCTAGCAGATGTTGAGTGACATCATTCATTATACCGGAAGGGTTTTCAATAGGAAACACAACGGCTTGGATTTTAGGCCAGGCTGAAGTCCAAAGCCCATGGCGTGCAAACGGGGGGGGGGAATTTGACCAGGAAATTCCTAAGTCCACTGGGGGACTTCTTCCACAAACTTGTTATTGTCAAATTGTTCAGGGAGATATTATGTCAGACCTTCCCGGAAAGATGGATTCATGAAAGCCTTCTGGGCACCCCTTGTGATGACATTGGTGGTTCTGTGGCCGGCAGGCGCCCAATCCCAGGTCCTGGAATCCGGCGACTTGACGGATCACATCGATACCTTGATCGCCGGGATGCCAACCACACGCGAGGGGGGAGATTATCTCCAGCCTGGGCAGTCTTCGCGGACTCAGTGGCGGGAAATTATCGATCATATTTTGGCCGGAGAATATGCCGAGGCTCACACCAAGGCCCAGACGATGGACTATCAGGTTGTGCTGTTTACGGACATGGAGAGTGCGGCCCAGGCGGTCCATGTTGTTCTGGAAAGAACACCGGAATCAACCGCCCCATACTGGGGGACCTTTGTCTTCAATACAGCTCCCAAGCGCCCTCATCTGGTGATTGAGTGCCCGCATCCGCGTTTTGACCTAAACACCGGATACCAGGGGATTCGCATATACCAGCACACCGCTGGCAAGGCGTTTATGGTATCTGGAACCCATCGTTGCAACGGGCTGGGTTTTTCACCCTGTGAGGGCACTTCGTCCGTCTGTGGGGAATCCAATGAGGCTTACCGCCACTCGGACCAGGCCCACGTGGTGGACGGGACCTTTCAGTTGACCACAGAGGCCTTGATGGCCAACGACCCGGCGTTGCTGGTTGTACAACCCCACGGTTTTTCCCAGAGGGAAGACGATCCGGATTTGATCATTAGCAATGGAACGCGTTTCTCACCCGCGGGAATCGATTATACGACGGCCATCAGGGATGCCCTTCAAGCCGTTGACCCCACCCTGGCCGTGAAAGTGGCGCATGTGGATCAATCCTGGACCCGGTTGATCGGCAGCACGAACACGCAGGGCCGGCTTATCAACAACAGTTCCAGCCCATGCGGGACGGCTGCCACCTCGGCTTCGGGGGGCTTCGTCCACATTGAGCAGGCACGTGGTGGGTTACGGGACACACCGGCCAACTGGATGAAACTGGCCCAGGCCATCGCGGAGGCTGTGCCTGAGTAGGTGAGCGGGGGGGTGTCCTGTTGCGATAAGCCGGCTGGCACCTTTTTGTGCTCACGGATCATCGATTCAACCCACTATTGCCAACCAACGATGACCTGTGACCGTCCCACGTTCTGGTCATCGGTATCCATCATCACCAAAATCCGTCCGTCCGGGTGCAGGCCGAAATTCATGAGATTGCTGTTCGGCAAGCGCAGCACTTCGTGCGGGGCCCCGATCTCAAGCCGCTCGTCGACATCGGTGAGGTCGACCACCATGATGTTATCCTCGAGCCCCCGGTAATAGAGACGGCCCGCGCCGGACCACTGCGGGGCGCGTCCACCCGAGACCGAAATCCGATCGGAGCGGCCATCCCCCGGGAAGGGGCGCACGTAGACTTCCGGGCGCCCGGTTTGGCCCGTAACGTAAGCCAGCCAGCGGCCGTCCGGCGAGACAACCGCATCGGCGTCGAAGCTGGGCGTATCGACAAGCACCTGTGGTTCGCCTCCGCTCACCGGCACGGTCATGCTCTGGGTCGCCGACCCGACCGCCGTCCGTGTGAACAGGACCGTCTCGCCGTCCGGCGTCCACCCCGTCGGGTAGTGCACATTTCCGTCGAAGGGCGCGATCTCAACCGCGTCCCCGCCGTTGGCATCGATGACGAAGAGAGTCGGCGGACCGTGGGAATCGGCGCTGAATGCGATCCGGCGTTCTTCCGGTGACCACACCGGCCGAAATTCAGCCCACTCAGTGGTGGTCAACCGGTTGCGCAACCCGCGGGTGAAGTCGTGGACCCACAGATCGCCAGTCCCGGTGCGGGCGTCATTGACCACCAGCGCCAGGTAGCGGCCATCCGGCGACAGGCTGCCGTCGCGGTAGTCGCCCAGCGGGATGGCTGTCGAGATTTCCACCCCGTCGCTATCGAACCAGGTGGTCATATTGCTGGCCGTGAAGTGCTGATAAATGATCGTGCCCTGGTCTGCAACTGTCGTGAGCAGGGTGCCGGTGGTTGTAAAGAGGGCCACTTCGTCGGCCAGGACCCGGACGTCGCCGGCCGGCCGCCAGGTTACCGGGTCGAAGGCCAGGGCCAGCAGTTGCCCCTTGCGCGAGAATACGTACCAGCCGTCGGCGGCGACCAGGACTCCTGTGTCCGTCGGAAACAGCACCTCGGTCTCGGTCGAGCCAGGGCGGGTCAGTACCGCTTGCCGCTCCCCGTTGATAGGGTGGACAAATATGAAGTGCTCGCCGTCCGGGAGGAAGGTTGGATGGGCCGGGCTTAGCCCGGTCTCGTTGGTCAGCGGCTGTTCGATTTTAGTGAGGGAATTCTCGGCGATCCGGTACAGGTACCAGCCCTCGGCCTCGGGATTGACCAAAATCTCAATCAAAATTTCGTCCCGGGCCGACCAGTGCGCCGTTCGCCAGCCCGAAGGCACGGTGGCCAACTCCTGGGCCGATCCGCCGTCGACCGGAACCATGGCCAGACCGTCGTCCGTGAAGTAGCCAATGCGGGTCCCGTCCGGCGACCAAAACAAACTGGTTCGCCCGGTGGGTTGGGTGCCCTTGAGCGGTCGGCCCTCGGTCTCGGCAAAGCTGCGCACCCAGAGAACGCGCTCGCCTTCGTAGTCGGCCAGGTAGGCAAAGCGCCGGCCGTCCGGTGAAATGTAGGGCACACCTCCATAGTCCGGGATTTCCAGATCGAAACGGTAGAGGACTGGATCCGGAGTGGGCACAGGTCCGCCACCCTGACCCAGTCCCAAGATCACCGCAGCAATGGCCGCCACGGCAAACAGGCCCCAGGGCAGCCAGCGACGCTTGGAACGGTCCCCATCATCCAGCACCGCCATCGGGCCGGAAAGCAGGGTCGATTCGGCGGTTGGGTCCTCGAGCCGCACCCGTGCCTCACCGATATCCCGGAGCCGCTGGCGCGGATCCTTGGCCAGGCAGCGCCGCAAGACGCGCTCAACCTGGTGGGGCATCTCCTTCGGCAGCGCGTCCCAATCGGGCTCGGATTTCAGGATGCCCGCCAAGGTGTCGCTGGCTGTCTCGCCCACGAAGGTCTTCTTGCCGGTGAGCATCTCGAACAGGATGATCCCGAAAGCCCAGATGTCTGTGCGGCGGTCGACTTCCTTGCCGCGCGCCTGCTCGGGGCTCATGTAGCCGGCCGTGCCCAGCACAGTGCCCACCTGGGTCATGGCCGCGGTCATCGTGGGTGCGCTGGAGACGGCCTCTTCGCCGGCGGTCTGGCCGGCGAACGCCCTGGCGAGTCCGAAATCCAACACCTTGACCTTGCCGTCGGGCGTGAGCTTGACGTTGGCGGGCTTCAGATCGCGGTGGATGATTCCTTTTTCATGGGCTTCTTCGAGTCCTTCGGCGATTTGGCGGGCGATATCCACCGCTTCGTCCACGGGCACGGGCCCGCGCTTGAGCACCTCGGACAGGTCTTCGCCCGCGACCAACTCCATGGCCAGGAATGTGCAAGAATCCGTGGCTTCGAACCCGAAGATCGAAGCAATGTTCGGATGATGCAGGGAAGCCAGCACCTTGGCCTCACGCTCGAAGCGGACCAGTCGCTCGGTATCGGCGGCGAATTCGACCGGCAGCACCTTCAAGGCCACATCGCGGTCAAGTCGGGTGTCGCGGGCGCGATAAACCTCGCCCATGCCACCTTTGCCGATGAGGCTGGCGACTTCGTAGTGACTCAGTCTGGTACCTGGCTGCATGGAGACCTTTCGAAAAATGGCCCCTGGCCGGAAGCCGGGGGCAAAGACGAAATGGAAGTTTCCAAGATAACCTCATTGGGAGGATCTGGCTCCTGTCCTTGCCAGTCCTTGTCCAGGGCCTGGACCAGGCGTATCTGCAGACGCTCTACTTCGACCAGTAGGGGAGGCCGAGGGCCCTTCCATCAGGCTCCAGGGCGGAGCACTCCACGGGCCCGGATTCGCCGTGGAAGACCATGACAGCCGATTACCCCTCCATGCTGCGACTTAGCGGAGGGACGGGGGTAACCTCAGACCGGGAATCGGATTCGATCTGCGCCCGGAGCCGTGAATCCATGAAGCTCGCGAAGGGTCTCATATGCAAGTAAAGGCCTGCGAACGAGACGACCGTTCTGAAAGCGGGTGGATTGTGCCGAAGACAATCGCCCAGCGCCCTCCAGTAGGGACCGCAGACCTCCCGGTCCCTGACCCCAAGCCGCCAACTGATACGGAGGAAGGCCCGGGTAAGGCGCCCAATGTTGGGCAGCACATGGGTGATTCTTACCGGAAGGGGGTCGAGCACCCGCGCCATGTGGCGGACTCGATCGAAGAAGCTCACGGGATGATAGATCCGCCCGAGAACCGTCCGGTAATCCTGGAGGATGTCCGAACGGGGGCGCAGGGTGTCGAAATTCAAGCCTGACGTGCACTGATCAGCATCGTCCGCGGCCAGGCGGTCGGAATTGACGTGAAGCCGATCTTCACTCAGCAGGCGCCGTGACAGCTGGGTGTTCGGTAGCGCATACAAAAGGCCTACCATGCAAACCGGGACAGCCGATTCCTCGATGCAACGGATCATCGCCTGAGCCACGGTACTTGTTTCCGCATCGAAGCCGATGATGAAACCGGCGTTCACGAAGATACCGGCCCGGTAGATCTTGCGGATGCTCTCGGTAATATCCCTTCCCGTGTTCTGCCTCTTTTTAACGCTCAGCAGCGTCAGGGTGTCAGGGGTTTCAATGCCGATGAAGACTGCGAAGAAGCCGCATTGGCGCATCAAGCCAAGGATCTCGTCGTTGTCCGCCAAATTCAGACTCGTTTCGGCCGAGAATTCGAACGGATGGCCCCTGTGCTCGTTCCAACCGGAGAGGGCTTCCAGGAAAGGCCGGACGATCTCAGGATTTCCGAAAAGGTTGTCGTCGACAAAGTCGACATGCCCGCGGTAACCGAGTGCATGGAGCGTATCCAATTCGCGGAGCATCTGTTCATGGGCCTTGAAGCGGGGGGACCGACCGTTCAACTCGATGACGTTGCAGAATTCGCAATTGAACGGACAGCCTCGCGAATACTGCACGCCGACATGCATGTAATGTTGAAGCTTGAGGAGATCGAAGCGGGGCAGAGGTGAGACCTTGAGATCTGGATAGGCCTGCGCCACGAAGACGCCGCGACGGTCGCCCCGAGACCAGGCTTCCAGGAAGTCTGCCATGATCTCCTCGACCTCGCCGAGGATCCGGAACTCCACTTCCTCGTATACGGTCGGGCTGCAGGTCACATCCGGCCCGCCCAGGACCACAGGCTTGTTGTGGCCTTGAACCAGGGCGATGACCTGCTTGGCATCAGCCTGCTGGGGTAACATGCACCCGATCATGACCAGGTCGGCCCAGTCGATGTCGCCCGCGTGTAGGTCTTCGATATTGCGGTCGACCAGGCGCACGGTCCACCTCTCGGGCAGGAGCGCGGCCACCGTGATCAATCCCAGCGGTGCGGCCGAGTACTTTCGGCCCATGACATCGCAGGTCTCCCGGTAGTTCCAGAACGATTTGGTATTGAAACGGGGAAACACCATCAAGACGTTAACGTCGTTCTTGGTCAAAAGGGCTCCCGTTCCCTTGGAGGATGAGAAAATTCAGGAACCCCAACTGGGCCGGTATCAATGAAGATCCAGTGGGCCAGGATCCACCGATACCTAAAGACTAGCTCAAAAAGAGAAAATGGTCATGCGGTTTCAGGGAGTTGACCGGCTTTTCCCATTGCGCGAGGGCTGAATATTCTGCCTTTGGGGCAGCACCTACGGCATGTTGTTGCTGAGTTGAGTGGATCCCGCGACCTGAGGGCCGTGGTCATGGCCTACCTCCGAGTTTAAATCTACACTTTCGCCGGTTCGCGTATACTTGACATTTCCAGTATACTTTTGTGCCACAAAGGTGGGCCGATGCTCGGCCGCCCGAAACTCGAACGTTGCCCGGATAGGCCTCACGATTGGGTTCCGCCCCTCGATGGACCGCAGTTTTCAGGCCGGGACCGGGAGGTTCTCCATGAGTCAGCAACCTGACGACCGTATTGCGAATCGTCTGCCGCGCGTGGTCATCGTGGGCGGTGGGTTCGGGGGCCTGAACGCCGCCAAGGGGCTCGGTGACGCCCCCGTGGATGTCGCGCTTTTTGACCGCAACAACTACCACCTTTTCCAGCCGTTGCTGTACCAGGTCGCGGCGGCGGTGCTCTCGCCGGCGGAGATCGCTGAACCCATCCGCAAGGTCCTCAGCCGCCAGCGCAACTGCCGTGTTTATCTGAATCGGGTGGACGCGGTGGATCTCGGGCGTCGCATGGTGCGCCACGAAGGCGGCGAGAGCCGGTACGACTATCTGGTGCTGGCCGCCGGCGCCACGCACAGCTACTTCGGCCATGACGAGTGGGAGCGCCACGCGCCGGGCCTGAAGACCATCGATGATGCCCTGGAGATCCGGCGACGCATTTTGTTGGCCTTCGAGGAGGCCGAACAGGAAGCCGACCCGGAGACGCGGCGGGCGAAGCTGACCTTTGTCGTGGTGGGCGCCGGTCCGACGGGCGTGGAGTTGGCCGGTGCGCTCAAGGAGATCGCCGCGAGCACGATCCCCCGCGATTTTCGTAACATCGACACGACCACGGCCCGGGTGGTGCTGCTCGAGGGCGCTGACCGAGTGCTGTCGGGCATGGACCCGATCTTGTCACGCCGGGCCCAGCAAGACCTTGAGCGTCTTGGCGTCGAGGTCCGCACTCAGGCGCTGGTCACGGATGTTGGGGCACACGGCGTGCGGGTGGGCGACGAGGTCTTTTCTGCGGCCAATGTGTTCTGGGCGGCGGGCGTGCAGGCTTCGCCCTTGGCGAAAAGCCTGGGAGTGACCCTCGATCCGCGCGGCCGGGTGCCGGTGGCCGCTGATCTTTCACTACCTGGTCATCCCGAGGTCTTCATTGTCGGCGACCTGGCCGTGGCGTGCACCGAGAAATTCCCGGACGGCTTGCCCGGCATGGCGCAAGCGGCGATCCAGGGTGGACGTTATGTGGCGCGAGTCATCGCGGACGAGGTGCGCTCCGGGACCGCGCCTGGCGACCGTCCGGCGTTCCGCTTTCGTGATAAGGGCACCATGGCCACAATCGGGCGCGATCGGGCCGTGGCCGAGATCGCGGGCCGCCGTCTGACCGGTTGGTTCGCCTGGATAGTCTGGGGCGTTGTTCACATCATGTTCCTGATCGGGTTCCGCGCCAAGGCGGTGGTCATGTGGAACTGGGTCTGGAACTACGTCTTCGCCAATAAGGGCGCGCGGTTGATCACGGGTTCGCCGCCGTTGAAGTTGACGCGCGTGCTGCAGGAAGACGAGGCGGATGATCTGGGTCGGCAACTCGAATCCAAGCAGTCAGGTTGACCTGCTCATTCTTAGAGTGCCGGGTCGATTCCGGCCGCTCCTTCGCCCGGCCCGGCATGGCTCACATGGAACCGGGCCGAGGCTCGATTGCGCACCGAGGCGGCCAAGATCCGTGGCGGCAGGCATTGGCAACCTTTCGATTCAAAGCTATCATTTTCAACGGGTTAAATTATACTTGATTAAAGTTATCAAGATTTTGGCCGGTGACGGAATATCCTCCGGCCCAACAGGGATTCACCTCCGTTCCAGGCAGGGACCATGAGCAACAGCAACCGCTTTCATCCCAACACCTTAAGCTTGTCCTACGCCGACCGACTGTGGCAGTCCTGGCAGGATGATCCCGAAAGCGTGCCAGTCGCCTGGCGGGATTGGTTTGCCGCCCAGGAGGGGACCGCCCCGGGCGAGGCGGCGTACAAGGTTTCCGGCGCGGACCACGACCGGCAGTTGGCCGACCAGAACAAGGTCGACCAGCTGGTCCGGAACTTCCGGGTGCGGGGCCATCGCCTGGCCAACCTGGATCCCCTGGGCAAGCCGGAAGATCCCCCCCCGGAATTGACCCTGGACTACTACGGCTTCGGGCAGGAAGACCTGGGCCGGATCTTTTCCGCCGGCACCCTCAGCCCAGGCGACATGCTGCCGCTGGGCGAGATCCTGCGCAAGCTGCAGGCGACTTACTCCCGCTTCATCGGCGTGCAGTACATGCACATCGACGACCTGCAGGTGCGCACCTGGCTGCAGACCCGCATGGAGGCCGCCGAAAACCGGATCACGCTTCACGAGGAGGTGCAGGAACGCATCCTGCAGCGGCTGATCGACGCCGAGATCTTCGAGGAGTTCATCCAGAACAAATACCTGGGCGCCAAGCGCTTCAGCCTGGAAGGCGCCGAGACCCTCATTCCGCTGCTGGACATGGTCATCGAGCACACCGGGCAGCAGGGGGTAGACAAGGTCATCATCGGCATGGCTCACCGGGGGCGCCTGAACGTGCTGGCCAACATCCTGGGCAAAAACCCGCGCACGATCTTCCAGGAGTTCGAGGACATGGACGCCGAGACCTTCCTCGGCCACGGCGACGTGAAATACCATCTGGGCCACCACTCGGACTGGACCACGCGCCAGGGTGACAAGGTGCACCTGGCGCTCTGCTTCAATCCCAGCCATCTCGAATTCGTCACCCCGGTGGCCCTGGGCCGGGTGCGCGCCCGGCAGGATCGTCTGGGCGACACCGGGCGCGTCAAGAGCATGGCGGTGGTCATCCACGGCGATGCCGCGTTCGCGGGCCAGGGTGTGATCCAGGAATCGCTCAACCTGTCGGAACTGGAGGGGTACAGCACGGGGGGCACCCTGCACGTGGTGGTCAACAACCAGGTCGGGTTCACTACCGATCCCGAGGACGGCCGGTCCACCCGGTACTGCACCGACGTGGCCAAGATGCTGCAGGTGCCGATTTTCCACGTGAACGGGGAAGACCCTGAGGCCGTGGCCCAGGTCGTGAGCCTGGCGCTGGATTTCCGGCGCGAGTGGGGACGCGACGTGATTATCGACATGTACTGCTACCGTCGCCGCGGCCACAACGAGACCGACGAGCCGGCCTTCACCCAGCCGCTGATGTACAAGGCCATCGCCCAGCAGAAGCCGGTACGCGAGGGTTACCTGAAGCGCCTGACCAGCACGGGGTCGCTGACCGTGGAGAGGGCCGAAAAGATGGCCGCCGATCGCCGTCAACGGTTGCAGGACATCCTGGACCAGGTTCGGGAAGCCCCGCCCGAGGTTCTACCCAGGGACGAGCGCCAGCGTGTACTGGGCCCGGTCTGGAAGGGCTACATGGGCGGACCTGAGCCGGGCGGGCCTCCGGTGCTGACGGGCGTGCCGAAAGAGCGGCTCGCGACAATCCTGCATGATCTGGCGCAGTATCCGGAAGATTTCAAAGCCAACCGCAAGATCGTGCGGCTGCTCAAGCAGCGGCAGGCCATGGCGGCGGGTGAACAGCCCCTGGACTGGGCCGCGGCCGAGGCGTTGGCCTTCGGCACCCTGGCCTGTGAGGGGTATCCGGTGCGGCTGAGCGGGCAGGACAGTCAGCGGGGAACCTTCAGCCATCGCCATTCGGTACTGCACGACTCGGGCGACGGGAAAACCTATGCGCCCCTGGGGCACCTGGCCGCCGACCAGGCGAAGGTGGAAACCCTCAACAGCCCCCTGTCCGAAGTTGCGGTGCTGGGCTTCGAATACGGCTACAGCCTGACCTACCCCGAGGCCCTGGTGCTCTGGGAAGCTCAGTTCGGCGATTTCGTCAACGTGGCACAACCGATCATCGACCAGTTCATCACCAGCGCCGAAGGCAAGTGGGGAATGCTGTCGGGCCTGGTCATGCTGCTGCCCCACGGTTTCGAAGGCCTGGGCCCCGAACACAGCAGCGCCCGGCTGGAAAGGTTCCTGCAACTGGCCGCCGAGGACAATCTGCAGATCGCCAATCCCACCACCCCGGCCCAGATGTTCCACCTGCTGCGCCGCCAGATGTGGCGCCTGTGGCGCAAGCCTCTGGTGGTCATGACGCCCAAGAGTCTGCTGCGCCACCCCGATTGTACCTCGAGCCTGGAAGACCTGGCCGACGGGGTGTTCCACCCGGTCCTGCCGGATGCCAACGCGCCCGATCCGGCCGCGGTCGAACGGGTGCTCCTTTGCAGCGGCAAGGTCTATTACGACCTGGAGCAGGAACGCAAGCGTCTGGGGCGGGACGACGTGGCCATCCTGCGCCTGGAACAGCCCTACCCCTTGCCGGCCAGCGCCCTGGCCGGAGCCATGAGTGAGTACCCGGGCGAGGCCGCCCTGATCTGGGTGCAGGAGGAGCCGGCTAACATGGGTGTGTGGCCCTACCTGCGCTACCGCTTCGGCGAACGTCTGCTGGGCCGGCCCCTGCGCGGCGTCTGCCGTCCCGAAGCGCCCAGCCCGGCCACCGGATCGGTGGCCAGCCACAAGCTCGAACTGTGCCTGCTGCTGGATCAGGTGTTCGGTCCCCTCGAGGCCCTCGGGGCCGGGTCCCATCCCTGGAATGACAAGCAAGAAAGGACCGACCGATGCAGATCGAAGTGAAGGTTCCGGATCTCGGCGAATCCATCAGCGAGGTGGAGGTTTCCGGCTGGCTGAAGCAGCCGGGTGAGGCCGTGACGGTGGACGAACCCCTGATCGAACTGGAAAGCGACAAAGCCACGGTGGAGGTGCCTTCGCCGGTGGCCGGTGTGGTGACCGAGATCGCGGCCGAGGTCGGTGCGGTCCTGAAGATCGGGGACCTGCTGCTGCGCATCGATGAAGGCGCCGCTGCGGCGCCCGCCGAGAGGGAAGATTCGCCGAAGGTCGCGGAGGACCCATCGTCCCCGGCGAAGGAAGAGCCGCGGATCATGCCCGCCGCGAAACGGGTCATGGAGGAGCGGGGCATCACGGTCGACGAGGTTGCGGGCACCGGACCTGGCGGTCGGGTGTTGAAAGAGGATGTGCCGGCAAAGGCCGCTCCGCCCGCGCCCTCTGTTCCGCCGCCGCCCAGCGGTGACCGCGTCGAACGCCGGCAGCGCATGAGCCCCATCCGCCGCCGGATCGCCGAACGGCTGGTCGCCTCACAGCAGACCGCCGCGCTGCTGACCACCTTCAACGAGATCGATATGACACGGGTCAAGGCCCTGCGCACGCTGCACCAGGAGGCCTTCACGGCCAGGTACGGCGTCAAGCTGGGTTTCATGAGCTTCTTCATCAAGGCCGCGGTCGAGGCGCTTCGGCGCGTGCCTGAGTTGAATGCCCAGATCGCGGACCAGGAGATCGTCTATCACGACTATCAGGACATCGGCATCGCGGTGGGCGGGGGCAAGGGTCTGGTGGTACCGGTGATCCGCAACGCCGAGATGCAGGACTTCGCCCAGCTGGAGTTGACCATCGCCGACCTGGCCGAACGGGCGGGCCGGAACAAGATAGATCTGGCCGAACTCGAGGGTGGGACCTTCACCATCAGCAACGGCGGCGTTTACGGGTCGCTGATGTCCACGCCGATCATCAACCCGCCCCAGAGCGGGGTGTTGGGGCTGCACGCCATCCAGGACCGTCCGGTGGCGGTGGACGGGAAAATCGAGATCAGGCCCATGATGTACGTGGCGCTGACCTACGACCACCGGCTGGTGGACGGGCGCGAAGCGGTGATGTTCCTGAGACAGATCAAGGATTCCGTCGAGCAGCCCGAGCGGCTGCTGCTGAAGGTGTAGTCATGGCGAAGCACGACCTGATTGTCATCGGTGCGGGGCCCGGCGGTTACGCCGCCGCGGTGCGCGCGGCCCAGCTTGGCCTGGATACCGCCTGCGTGGAAAAGGAAACGCGCCTGGGCGGGACCTGCCTGCGCGTGGGGTGCATTCCCAGCAAGGCCCTGCTCGAGTCGAGTGAAAAGTATGCCGAGGCCCGTCACGGTCTCAACGTGCATGGCGTCCGCGCGTCGGACATCCAGCTGGATCTGGCCGCGATGATGGCCCGCAAGGACGGCATCGTCACGCAACTGACCGACGGCATCGCGGGGCTGTTCAAGCAGCACGGCGTCACCCGGTACGAAGGCGCCGCCCGCCTGGAGGGACCGGGCCGGGTCGTCGTGGGCGACCAGGTGCTGGAGGCCAGGCACGTGATGATCGCCACCGGCAGCACGGCGGCCACCCTGCGGGGCGTGGAGATGGACGGCGACATCGTCGGCGATTCCACGGCCGCCTTGGCCTGGCCGGAAGTGCCCGAAAAGCTGGTGGTCATCGGCGCGGGGTATATCGGGCTGGAACTGGGGTCGGTCTGGGCGCGGCTTGGCGCCGACGTGACGATCGTGGAGTACCTGAAGCGCATCGCCCCGGGCACCGACGGGGAAATCGCCCGTGTCGCCCTTCAATTATTCAAGAAGCAGGGTCTGAAGTTCCAGCTCGGCGCCGAGGTGGAGGGGGTCGCCCTCAAGGCCGGAAAGGCCGTGGTCGCGATCAAGGGCGAGGATTCCCTGAGCGCGGACCGGGTTTTGGTGGCAGTGGGTCGAAAGCCGGTAACCGAGGGGCTGGGCCTGGAATCAGCGGGCGTCACGCTGACGGAGCGGGGCTTCATCAAGGTCGATGCCCACAACAAGGCCGCCGAGGGTGTCTGGGCCGTGGGCGATGTCGCCGGCGGCGCGATGCTGGCCCACAAGGCGACCGACGAGGGTGTCGCGGTGGTGGAGCGTCTGGCGGGCAAGGCCGGGCACTTCGACGCGTCGCTGGTACCGGGCGTCTGCTACACCGATCCGGAGATCGCCGGGGTGGGCCGCACCGAGGAGCAGCTCAAGGAAGAGGGGGTGCCCTACAAGAAGGGCGTCTACGCGTTCCGCGCCAACGGTCGGGCCCTGGCCCTGGATCGACCCGACGGCCGGGTGAAGGTCCTGGCCCACGGTGAGACTGACCGGGTGCTGGGGGTGCATATCGTCGGGCCGCGGGCGGGCGATCTGATCGCCGAGGCCACCGCGGCCATGGCGTTTGGTGCCAGCGCTGAGGACATCGGGGCCGTTTGCCACGCCCATCCGACGCTGTCGGAGGTGCTGCACGAGGCGGCCCTGGCCGCGTTCGACCGGCCGCTTCACGGATAAAGTGGCTCCCTGCTTTATTTTGATTATGCGAAACAATTATCAACAGGGTTGACTTCAGCCGAATCCCCATTCTATACTGAAAACCTTCATTGAAGGCGGTTGAGGCCAACATGATAACCAGGCATCAGCCGCTCCACGGCCCTTACGTTGGGGGAGACGCATGCCTGCCTGTTTCAAGACCCGCTGCTGCCTCGTTGTTCTTTGTCTCGCCCTGCTCGCCTTGACGTCCGGCTGTTCGGATGAAGAGAGCCCCGTCGCCCCCGATGACGGCGGCGTTCCAGGCAACACACCGGAGGTTCCCACGGTTTCCAACCCCAACGACCAGCTGCCCAATGTCTCCGAAACCCTGGTCGTGGAAAAAGCCATGCTGAGCAATTTCAGCCCCAAAATGATGGGCCAGTGTTCCCTCCAGACCTCCCTGAACGCGAATGCCATCGCCCTGCGATTCCGGATGAAGCCCGGCTATGGACAACTGGTAAAGGACGGCGCCCCCTGCCCGCCGAGCAACCTGCAATGGGCCACTTATGATTACGAGAACTGGTCCGACTGCGTCCCGGAAACGTCCAGCCCCCTGTTCGACTATCTGGACAGCAACGACGGCAGCCACTACTACGGCCTGACCACGAAGTCCTACTGGATGGTCCTGGATCTGAACTGCCGGTTGGCCGGCGGCAACCTGGTCACGATCGACTCCGCCGACGAAAACAACTTTGTCCAAAGCCTGCGGAATGATTGGAACCCCCTGCAGTACCTGGCCATCGGTTTCTACGACTGGGGCCGCACCAACGGCGATTTTGCCTGGCGCAGCGGGGATCCTGTGACTTTTACCAGCTGGAGCGGTGGCGAGCCCAACGACCAGAATGGCGAGTATTTCGCAACCATGGCCACCACCGGCCCCGTCTGGAACGACGTCCGGGGGACGGACCCGGTCTACGGCATCATGGAAACCGCCAGCCAGCTGCCGGACCAGGGAACGGGTGACGTCCCGGTGCTCCTTTTGGGGGAGAGCCCCCTGTACCTCGGCGAGGTGGGGTGTGTCGAGGAGCGCCCTTATGTGGTCCGCAGCGTCCACTGGGAAAAGGTGTTCCAGAAGACCCTGGGCGCGGGCGCGTCCTACAGCCAGACCCACAGCTACCTGGAAGGCACCGAAGAAACCTCGTGCATGAGTTTCGGCTATTCCATCGGGGTGACGGTCGGGCTGGGCTGGGGCCCGGTGACCGCGGAAATTTCATCGGAGTTCCATCAGGATTTCAGCCGCGAACTCTCTGTCTACATGGAGAACGAAGTCATTGACACGTACAAGTGCGAGGCGCCCGCCGGGAAAACCGTCATTTTCGCCTTATGGCATCTTGTGGAAACCTACACGATCTGCAATGCGGACGGCGAACCGTGGTCGGATCCAGGGTATACCCTGGACGGACCCTTGCCCGCCCTTGTCCAGGGCCTGGACCAGGAGTATCTGCAGACGCTCTACTTCGACCAGTAGGGGAGACCGTGGGCCCATCCCGAAGGCGACACACCCCGCAATACTGTGCTATGCTCAAAACTCGAAGAAGAGTTTTAGCAGAACAGTCCGGCGCTGGTTTCGATCAAGCATGGAGGAGCAGATATGGGTGACAAAGGAAGTAAAGACAAAGGCAAGAAGGAACAACAGAAAGCCGCCCAGCATACGCCCAAGGAAAAACGAAAATTGAAGAGAGAGAAAAAACAAAAGTAATCGGCCTGTCTCTCCCACTTAATCCATTCTGCCCACCCGTGAGCTAAAGACTGGCCTGCCATTAAATCCATCTGTTACCTGTAAGACCATTTGGGGAAGTCCAGTCATAATTGCGCGGCTTCCCGTAACAATATGATTTGGTAATGCGTACCTTCTGCGGATTCGCACTTTAAATCCCGCAGGAGATAACCATGCCCCACCCACGTATTGGAATCCTCACCCTGCTGTTTTTGGTGGCCTTGACGATGTGTGCCGGCCTGGCCTTTGGGGACGAAGTTCGTCGCGCACACAACGGCGCCATGCCCCGTGATGGGGTTCAGACTGTGGTATTGGAGGAACTCTGGCGTGCGGGCGATGACGGGGACGACATATTCTTTGGACGCGTACCGCGGGTGGAGACCGATAGTCAGGGGAATGTCTACATACTCGACGCCCAACTCTGCCAAGTGCATGTCTACTCGCCGGCCGGCGACCTCTTGCGCACCGTGTTCCACGAGGGCGATGGGCCCGGCGAGGCCCGGGACGCCCGGGACATGTTGCTGATGCCGAACGGCAGTGTCGGCCTGGTACTTGTAGATATGGGTATCGTAAAGTTCGTGGATGCGAGCGGAGATCCGGCGGGATCCCTGCGTTTGGGCGGCACCGACGGGGGTATCTATGCTCTGGTGTCCGGGGCCGGCATGGACGGTGCCGTGGTGTTGGCGGGTCGTCGAAGTTCACCCGGAAAGACCAGATCGATCCGCAACCGCCGGCTTTTCCTCCAACGCTGTGACCTGAACGGCCAGGAAACCGCCGTCTACGCGGAGGCCCATACGGTTTACGATTTCAACGACTTCAATTTTGTGGAACGCGACGAATTGCCGCCTCTCCACTGGGCTTACGACGTTGGGGCCGACGGTCGGGTCTTCGTCGCCGGTGGCCGGGACGATTACGAAGTCACTATCTACGACGCCGACGGCACGCCTGAACTTGTCATCGAAAGGGACTACGCGCCCTTCATCCGCACGGGCGAAGACCGCGATCGGTTCATTCACATGATCGAGACGTCCATGGAAGGCCTGCCCTTCGAAATGAAAGTCGAACTGGAGGACACCTACCCGGCCATCTCCGTCCTCCAACGCGGAATTCAAGTTACCTCTGACGGCTCCCTGTGGGTCCTCAGCGGACGTGGCCTGAAACCGGAGACACCGGGGATCATGGCGGTCTACGATGTCTTCGACCGCGAGGGTGTCTTCGTGCGGCAGGTGGCCCTGGCCGCTCCCCACGATGTTTCCCGAGTCGGAATTGTCCTGGCTGACGGAGACCGTGTGATCGTCATAGAAGGTTACCTGGAATCCGTGGCCTCCTGGTTTGGCAACGGTGCGACCTTCAGCGGCGAGGAGTGGAACACCCCCGAGGTCGTCGTCTACAGGATGGGGGCCGGGAAGTAGGGGCTGCCAAAATCAAGCCCCTTCTTCACGAGTCAGTGGAGAAGGGACTATTTTTGTGGCCTGGTACAGCGACCAGTAAATCGTGTCTTCATTCATTCGTAACGAACTGGCTATTCCCGCAAATCATCCAAAATACTGGTGGAAACCCAGAAAAAATCCTGAGTTTCCGTGTGCCTCATGAAAAACAAATACTTCCCGTCGGGTGAAACCGTTGGAAAACGTTCTCGTCGCTCAGTGTTTATCTTGGGCCCCATATTTATTGGATCGCCCCATGAATTATTCTGGGTTTTGAAGCTGACATATAAATCCAGGTCTCCAAATCCGCCCTCATGGATAGCGGCAAAAATCACATAGTCCTCCATGGGGGATACATAAATATTCCAGCCTGGACGATAATCCTTATGTATGACAACGGAGTCTGTTAAAGTGAATTTGGCGTCTTTATACGTGAATTTTGTAATTACACGCATGTCGTTCTTGTAAGCATTTCCTGTTCTTGTAAACACGGGGGAATAGTTTCGACCTTCTGAATTATATGGCTGCCCAACATCTATTGGTTTGTCGCTCCAGCCACTACTTGTCTTTTCAACATAATAGGTGTTCATGGCTGAAGAGACCCAAGGGCTTTTTACTTGGTAAAAGAATAAATATTTTCCATCTAATGAATACACTGGCCCACCATTGAGCCCATGCGGATTCTCTCTGGTGAATTCAGCTATTTGGGGTTTGGTCCAGATTCCGTTTTCGAGTTTTGAATAAAAAATTTGCTCCGTATTCTTCTCACCATCTTCTGTCTTGTAGGCTCCCGTCCAGGCTGACCAGAATATCTCATCTCCTTGTGGCGAGATGGCAACCTGACAATGTTCAGCCCAGTTTTTATCGGAAACAAAGTCTGGCCCGAAGATTTCCGGGTTGTCACCGGGCGGCTTCTGCCCAAGATACTGTTGGTGCAGCGGCGGGATATCGTTCCCGACTTGCGCGCACCCGAATACAACTAAAATGACGGCCGCATACGTCAGGAAAATAGCGTGATTGAATTTCAACTTGGTCTCCTTTTCAAGATAATTGCCAATATTGCTGTTCACGGACGACCTGGGACCCATCTTTCGTTTCTCCAAAAGACTATCCCGGCTGAGTGCTCTCCAGGCTGACCGCTTTCAAGTTGTCGCCAACAACGCGATCAATAAGCAGATTCCGCGGATCGATCCCAGCCCGTTTGGGCTCCTTGTCGACGACGAATTCCAGCCTTCCCTCTCCGGTCTCGATGCACCGCTTCTCCCGGTACAGCTCGATCTCCTTCCCCTCGGCATCTTCGCCAAAGATCCCCAACTCAATCCAGTCCCTGTGGGGAATCTCCGTCTCGACACCCTGGCCGTCCGCGCGGTACTTATGGGACTCAAAGTCCAAAATGACGCGAAAGCGGCCGTCCTCCATCCGCTCACACGTCGCGGATTTGGTGCGGTTGTCGTAGAGGGTGATCGTTTCGAAGAGATCCTCGGTCAGGTATGTGTACTGCTCAGGCGTACGCTCGCGCAGGCAGGCCAGCAGTTCGGGTGCCGTAGCGTAGGGAGGACCCTGATGCAGGTGAGCCAGCAGGAATTCACGCAGGGCGTCGTTGACCACATCTTCGCCCAGATAGTCGCGAAGCGCGTAGAACCCCAGACTGCCCTTGCGGTAGTGGATGTAGGGCTGGCCCTCTTCGCGGAGCAGGGGAAGTTCCTCGTCTCGCTCGGCACCGCGTCCCGCGAGGTAGTTCCTTAGTTCGTACTTCAGGAATTTGCGCACCGGCCAGGGTCCGAGATCCTTCTCCATCACCATCAGGGCGGTGTACTGGGCAAGGCTTTCGGTGATCATGCCGGAGCCCGGAACGTTGGCCGGGATCAGTTGGTGGCCCCACCACTGATGCGCGATCTCGTGCGCGGTGATGTAGAAAACCATGTCCAATTTGTCGGTGTCCCGCAGGTCGGAAATGAAGTCAGCCGATTCGGAATACGGCACACTGCCGGGAAACGCCTGGGCGAATCGCCGGTAGCGGGGAAACTCCACGATTCGTAACTGCTGATAGGGATAGGGGCTGAAACTGGCGGTGCAATAGTCAAGCGAGGCGCGCATGGATTCCATCATGCGGGGCACGTTGACGGCGTGGTCCTTGTGGTAGAAAACCTCCAGGTCCACGCCGTGCCACTGCTGGCGCTCCACTTCGTACCGTCCGGACAAAAAGGCGAAGAAATTCAGGATGGGCTCGTTTACGCGATAGCGGAAATAGCGGCGGCCATCCTGCTCCCACTGGGTTTGCAGTTTTCCCGGCGCGATAGCCGTCTGGTCGGCACTGGTGCTGACAACCGCCTCGAACGTGATGAGATCCGCGTCGCTGATGAAGGAGGTCATCAGGTTATCCGGATCATCCAGCGAGGGCATGGACCACTCCGGATCCAGGCCCTGTTTGCGACGGTCCGATGGGGTGGTCAATTCCCGATCGGCGAGATAGCCGATTCGGGGGAAATAATTCATGTTATCAATGAAGCTGCCGTTGGCCACAATCTCCGCGTTGGCGTTGTTGTTCACGAAGCCGTCGATGTCGGCGCCCAGATCGAAGCTCAATTTCACGGTTCGGCCCGGGGCGATTGCTTCAGTCATGCGGTAGATCCGGAATCCGGTCTCCCGGTCCCACTGCGTTGGTTCAGTCAGCACCTGGCCGTTGTTCAAAGTCAACGACCGCACTTCCTGCAACGGATTGATGTTTAAGTAAAGCTCTTCCACGAATTGATCGGTCTTGTTGACCAGGTCATACGTGCCGCGAATGTCCACGCGCCGTTGCTCGGGATAGAAATCCACTTCGGTGGCGACGGCCGTCACGCGAGGGGAGGGGTTTTCCTCCAAGGCCTTGAATTGGCTTTCGTAGTTGGCCAGCACTCGATCGTCATCGTCGCTGGGTTTGAATTCGTTCAGGATGTTGGTGTTGTAGTAGATGAACGCGCCACAGGCGATGAATCCCAGCCCGGCCGCGGTGACGATACCCGAATGGACAGGGCGCCAGCGGGCGGGCAGATTCCGCAGCGCGGGCCAGAGTGAATCCTGGCTGCCGCGTGGCCAGAGCCGGACCGCAACGGTCAGCATGATGAACGCCAACAGGGCCCAAAGGATTTTGAACCAGAGGGTCGCTGCGGCGAAATGGCCGTACCCGTTCATATCGGAGTAGATGACCGCCGGAGTGCGGTTGAAATAGAACAGGGCGTGTTCCATCCCCATCTCGGGACCGAAGGCCGAAAGCAGGAAATACAGCAGCATGAGGAAAAAGCCCAGGTAACGCTGCCGACCGATCACCTGGGTGAACATTGCGACAACCGCTAACAGGATCCACTCGCTGAAGGACATCACGAACAGCCCGCGCAGGTACAATCCGGGCTCCAGATGGTAGAAGCCCTTGCTGAGCTGGAACCCCATGGTCAGGCCCATGGCCAGGGTCAGGGAGACCAGAATGATCACCGCCAGCGCGGCGAATTTCGAGGTCATCAGAATCCACGAGGGGACCGGCAGCGACCCCTGGATTTCGTGGAAGCGATGCTTTTTGTCCCGCCAAACCAGTTCGGCGCTGTAGAAGACAATCACCATCATCAGGAACAGGTCGAACCCGCCGGCGATGGTGCTCAGCATGCGGTGGGTGACCGGATAGAGGATTCGCCCGTTCACTTCGGATGACATATTGCCGGTCAGATTCAACAATCCGAATAGCATGAGCACCAGGAAGGGCAGGCTGCGCAGCAACGTACGGGTTTCCAGGCGAGTCATGGAGGCCCATTGACGGCCGGTGGTTCGGAAGTTGAAGGTGGGGGCCGGATTCAAAAGGGCGCGGCCGGCGGCGTTTATGGCCCCAGAACCACGGGTCTGGTGGGAATCCGCGGCTTCCGTGCCGGAGGCGCTTCCTTTGGCGGAGCCCAAATCCATGCGGAACCGCATGAAGGCGACTACCAGCAACAGTCCGCTCACCCCCAACCACAGCACCCGGTTGAGCAATACCACCCCGGTCATGGGCGGCAGCAGGGTGTTGCGTTCGACGATGGTCCAATACCGGGTCTGCAGGTCCAGGGAGGCCAGGCCGAAGGGGTCCAGCAGGACGGCCAGATTCTCGTTCTGGAGGTCGCCCAGGAACGAGAAGGCGAAGCCGTACAGGGCAAAGAAGGCGATCATCGCCACATAGGTGGCCATGGCGCGGCCGGTGAGAATGGAAACCGAGAAGAAGAGCGATCCGGCCAGCAGACAATTGGGTAGCACCAGAAACGCCATGGTGTCCAGGTAGGGGAGCAAACTGAAGGCCTGAATGTTCTCGGCGTCCTGGTAGGGCATGAGGCTGGCCAGCAGAAGGCCCAGGGCGGCAAATGCGGCGCTTATAACGGACAGGATGATGGTGGCCGTGAAACGTCCCATCAGAAGGGGGAATTTCCTCAGAGGCGTGCTATACAGGATTTCGCGCACCCCAAGGTCCTTGTCCCGGGAAACGACAGTGGACATAAATATCGCCATCAAGATGACGGTGAACAGGCCCATCGCGTTGACGGTTTTGGCGATGATGTAGGGCGCGTTCCGGGCCACGTTTCCAATGCCACCGCCAATCTGCACCGAATCGGTGGAAGTGGCTATGAAAGTGAGGAAGAAGAACAGGGCCGAGAACACGTAGATGGCCGGTTGTCGGAGACGGAATTTCAATTCGAAGCTGCAGACATGGCCGAACTGTTTGATCTGATCGGACATTTCACCTACACCTCCTGCAATCGCCCGCCAAGGGTCGTGAAGTACACGTCTTGTAGATCAGGATCGGCGGCCTCGAAACCGGGCCCGGGGTTGGTCTCGCTGAACACGTGGACGATGGTCCGGCCGCCGGCCAACCGGGTGGAGATCACCATATGGTCCTCGTACACGCGGGACAGATCGTTGCGGTCGCCCCGGTCTGCCTCCAGGCGCCAGGTCTTGCCGCGGATCGCCTCAATGGCCTGATGGGGCTCGCCCTCGGCCAGGACCCGGCCCTGGTCAATGATGGCCATGCGGCTGCACACTTCGCTCACGTCCTCGACGATGTGGGTGGAAAGAATGACGATCACGTTCTCGCCGATTTCGCTCAGCAGGTTCAGGAAGCGGTTTCGCTCCTCGGGGTCCAGGCCGGCGGTGGGTTCATCCACGATGATGAGTTTCGGCTGTCCCAGCAGGGCCTGGGCGATGCCGAACCGCTGGCGCATGCCGCCCGAGTATCCGCCCAGCTTCTTCTTGCGATGCTTCCAGAGGTTGGTCCGCTGCAGCAGGGCCTCGACCATGTCCTTGAGGTCGCCGGTCGTGCCCAGCCCCTTGAGGGCCGCGATGTGCGACAGCATGGTCACCGCATCGACGTTCGGATACAGCCCGAAATCCTGCGGCAGGTACCCCAGCACGCGCCGCAGGTCGTCCTGCTCCCGCCGCACATCCAGATCGCCCAGAGTGATCGTCCCCGAATCCACGTCCTGCAGCGTGGCGATGGAGCGCATCAGGGTGGATTTGCCGGCGCCGTTGGGCCCCAGCAAGCCGAACATCCCCGTCGGAATCGTCAGGGTCAGATCGTCCAGGGCCGTTACGCCGCCGGGATAGGTTTTGGTAATATTTCTGAGCGTGAGTGCCATTTCATCTCCCTGATAGAATTGGGAATTGGATTCGACCACCAATTATCAAGACGCAAGGGAGAGGATTCAGGTTCGGTCGGGGGGATGCATATTTTTGGGGGCCCAAGTGTGTCCTCTCGAAACCCGGGGAAGTTCAATTGCAGGCCCCGATATTGCACAATTAATTCGAAGACGGCCCCGATTGGGAATTCGTTCCAAACATCGCGGACTTGTTAATGGTATGAGATACCATCACTTGAAAGACCTGGAGGGTATCAATGACTTCGCACTCCTTGGGATTATTTCGGACCACAATCATCCTCTTTTGCATGATCGGAACAATTATAGGTTGCAGTAGCGACCCGGCAAGTCCGCCTCTCCCCGGGGTGGAACCGGAAGTTATCAACAACCCGGATTCCTTTGAATTCCAGGTTACTTCAGTCCAGAACTTCACCGGCTCCTGGTCCTATGACTGGACAACCACTGGCACCCTGGTCAACGTGGATCAGTCGTCTTCCATCACTTCCGGGACTATCACTCTGAATATTTTGGACAGTGATGGAGGCGTGGTGTATTCCGGAGATCTGAGTCAGGGCGGCAGTTTCACCACCGAATCGGGAACCACAGGTCAGTGGCGAATTGTTGTCACTCTGGTTAACGGCAGCGGCACATTGAACTTCCGGACCGAGAAGAACCAATAGGGCCCGCCACGGACAATCGCCGCGGCGAGCCCCAGCGCTGGGCGATGGGCTAGTGCATCGCATGCTCTTCTTTTGCTTTGAAGTTGAACCAGTCTCCGCTATCCCGCGGTAACACAACTTCAACCTGAGTATGTTTGGGGCCGACTTCGTCCCAAACCTCGACATACCGGGCCGGATTCGTGCCGGCGTGCATGGGGAAGAAAGTGGTGGGGCCGAACTTTTCGAGGGTGTAGTCGATACCAATGCGCACCGCCACCGGGTCGCCGAAATTGCAGCCCGTGGTGGGCAACATGGTCAGGTCCGGGTGATAACCGGCCGCCACCAGATAATCGATCTCCGGGCAATAGCTACCGCTCAGGTCGCGTTGGCGATTGGCGTGATCACCGGCGTGGAAGATCGTCACCCCGTCCACCTCGACCATAAAGCCCACGCCACTGTCGTTGGACGCGATGGTGTGCACTTTCACCTCGCCGAAGGTCTTCGATTCCCGGGCCCCGATGGATTCATGGGCGGGAACATTCTCGTCGTCGGGTTCGAATCCCAACACATAGGTGATGTCCTTGACCTGCTCGCTCCACTCGAAGATCACCGGGTCGTAGTGGTCCCCGTGGACGTGCGACGCGAAGACCGTCACCTTCTGGTCGGCGAGTTCCTTTGGACAGATGTTGCCGTTGGCCAGGCAAGGGGAATCCGCCGTACGACCATTTTCGAAGTAGTCGAAAACCAGCAGGTTGTTATGGGTTTGGACCGCCATGGAACTGTGACCCAGATACCAGACCCGGGCGTCGCCCTTGGCCGGGGCTTTGGCGGCGGACAACGCGCCTGGACACTTTTCCCCGCATTTTTTTGTCGTGCCGGCCAGTTCGCACTCGTTGATCGTCTTGGCAGATCCCGAGCCGGCCTTGGCCAATGCCTTGGTAATCTTGTAGTTGCCGTGGTCGCGGGCCAGCATGATGGGCGCGGCTCCGGCCTTGTCCACGCAGTTCAGAGGCGCACCGGCCTTGACCAGCGCGGCGGTGACATCTCCATAGCCCCGGGCTGCGGCGATATGCAGAGCCTGGCGGCCTTGAGGCGTTTCCACGGGGTCGACCTTGGCGCCTGCCGCCAACAGGGCCTCGACGCCGGCGAGGTCTCCACGTTCCGTCGCTTTGATCAGGGGGGTTTGTCCCAGCTCAGTGGCCAGGTCGGGGTCGGCCCCGGCTTTAAGGAGGACAGTTGCAACTTCGTCGTTGCCTCCCTGGAACGAGCTTAGAAGCGGTGTCCGGCCCCAGTTGTCCTTCTGGTTCAACTCGGCTCCCGCCTGGACCAGCAATTCGGCGCTGGCGCCGTTGCCCCGGAAAGCACAGAGGGACATGGCGGACATGCCGTTGCTGTCCACGTGCCCGGCATCGGCGCCCTTGGCCAGCAACCAGCGGACGGCCTCGGTCTGGCCAAGCCCCGCGGCGCTGATCAGAGGGGTTGTGCCTGTGTCATTGGCGGTATCGACCGGAACCCCGGATGAAAACAGAAGCTCCATAATTTCCAGATTACCACCGGCGGCTGCCAGATTCATGTAGGTGCCGTTGTTCGGACCCTGGGTGGCAAAATCGATACCGGCCTCAAGCAGTAACTGGATGACCTCCATGTTTCCCGAGTGCATGGCGAAACTGACGGGGGTCGCGCCGTTCAGATCGACTTGGTCCACCCCGGCGCCGCGCTGAATAAGCAGCTTGGCCGCTTCGACTTTACCGCGGAAACAGGCCACCATCAGGGGCGTGCTTTGGTCCTTGTCGTGGCCATCAACGACGGCGCCTTGGGCGATAAGGTACTCCATGATTTCCAGTTGACCCGCAATGGCAGCTGTGTGCAGGGGCAGGCTGCGGTCCCGGTTGTCGTCGGGTTGGGTGATCACTCCGGCATCGGCCCTCACCAAAGCCTGAACACGGGACAAATCACCCGCCTCGATAGCCTGATGGATCTCACCCGCGGTCGCAGTCGCGGCCATCAATACCAGGACCAGAACAAATATCCAATGACGTAAAAGCATGGTCGAGCCTCCAGGATTTCCCGGTTTGGGGAATGGGGTTTACCGGGGGAGCACGGGGAGACGCCGCCGTGGTTACGGATGGTTTGGGGAAATGCGTTGAAGTGGACTGTTTACAAGGTGGGTGGGTTCATGACTGCGACGAATGGTCCGGTCGTGTCGGCGATGAACCCCGCTAGAGCGGGTTGCCCATCAGGTATTCCAGCTGGGCGCGGTATGAACGGGTCAGTTTCAGATGGGCGCCGCCGTGCAGTTCCACCCGGTACTCGCCCTTCTTCATGGGGGCCAGTTCGCGGACGCGGTCCAGGTTCACGATCACCGACCGGCTGATGCGCAGGAAACCCTTGTCCGCCAGGCAACCGGCCAACTCGGTCAGGGTTCTGCGCACCAAATAGGATTTCTGATCGCAGTGGACTTTGGCGTAATCGCCGTTGGCCTCGACCCAATCGATCTCGTCGGCCTTCAGGAACGAGATTCGTCCGCCGGTCTTGACCACCAGTCGTCCGGCGTAGGGGTGGGAATGGCCATGGTCCTGCCGCAGACGCAGGGCCTGCTCGCGGGCATGTGCCCAAGCCGTCTCGAAACGGCTGGCGGAGAACGGCTTCAACAAGTAGTCCAGGGCGTGAACCTTGAACGCCTCCAGGGCATATTGGTCGTAGGCGGTGACAAAGACCACAACCGGCATCTGGTCCGCCGGTATGCGGTCGACAACCTCGAAGCCGTCCAGATCCGGCATCTGGATGTCGAGGAACAGCACTTCGGGGTGGTGGGCGTTGATGGCCCGCAAAGTCTCGCCGCCACCCCCGCATTCGGCGACGATTTCGCAGTCGGCGAGGTCTCGCAGCCGCAAAATCAGGTTCTCTCGGGCCAGAGGTTCGTCGTCCACGATGATCGTACGAATGGGTTTCATGATTCCGCCCCGGGGTTGGAGTCGGGTGCCTCATCCTGGCGTCGCAAGGGCAGGGACAGATTTGCAACCGTGCCCCCAAGGGGGCCGTCCGCCAGATGGAAGGAGAAATCGTCAGGATACAGTTGTTGCAGGCGGGCCCGGATGTTGCCCAGGCCGACGCCTTCGGTCGGCATCTCGTCGGCAAGTCCTGGTCCGTTATCCGCAACTTCGATGATCAACCGTCCGGCGCGCACCGTCGCCTTGATGTTGATGATCCCCACGCCGTCCACTTTTCCGGTTCCGTGGCGGACGGAATTCTCCACCAGGGGTTGCAACACCAGGGCGGGCAGCAGGGCCTTGCGCGCCGCGTCGTCGATTTCCAGACCGACCTGCAACCGATCGCCGAATCGCTCCCGTTGAATCTGCAGATAGGCTTCCAGGAACTCCAGTTCCACGTCCAGAGGCACCACCTGGCTGTTGCCGCTGTCGAGGGTCATGCGCAGGAAATCGCTGAGCGCCAATAACATCCGATGGGCGCCCTGGTTGTCGCCCCGCATGATCAACGTGCTGATGGCATGCAGGGCGTTGAACAGGAAATGGGGCTGCAACTGCATACGCAGGGCGTCCAGGCGAGCGTCGGCCAGGGACGCCTGCAGGTTTGCCTTCTCCACGGCCAGTTGGGCGCCGGCCCGCTCTTTCTCCTGGTAGCGGCGGTTGGTTTCCACCAGCAGGACCGTCGCCACCGCGATGGTGTAGATCATCAGGTCCAGTTCGACAGCCCCGGTCAGTCGTTTGGCCGCCATTTTGATAAAAACAGCCCCTTGGGGTGGTTGGCCCGTGATCGCCAGCAGCACCAGCTGTGTGGCGCCGACGTGGACGTGGGCGTAGACAATGGCTGTCACGATATGGATCATCGTGATTCGAATTCGGCGCCCGGCGGGAAAGGCCAGGCGCCTGGCGAACCAGGCCACCGCCGGCATCATCAGGGCCGCGGTAAACCAAAAAGGCAGATAATGGCGCGCCAGCTTTTGCCAGGGCACGGGCTTGCCTTCGAGTTCCTGAAAAACGAAATACTGACCGGTGTCGAACAGGCCCACCAGGCTGGTGGCGGCCAGGGAAATCAGCAACACGTTGAGCAAGTAACGTGACGTGGGGCGATCGGGGCCGGGCGCTGTGGTCATCGGGACTCCGGTGGTGTGGCCATGGACGATCCTTGTTGTCGTTGGCAGGCTATTCAAACGGCTATCAGCCGGATTTGTTGCTTGGGCCCACCAAATCTACGACACCGTGGCCTGACTCAGGTATCACTTGAGCAGAGCCATCTTGATTGTGCGCTCGAAATCCCCTGCTTCCAGTCGGCAAAAATAGGTGCCCGAAGGTAGGCGGTTCCCGTCATCTGAACGACCGTCCCAAATAACCTCATGCCGGCCGGCGGATTGAACCGTACCGTCACTCAATCGTCTCACGAGTCGGCCCTTGATATCGAATACGCCCAGGATCACGGCCTCCGGGTATTCCAGGTCGTACCGAACCCTGGTCGTGGGATTGAAGGGGTTCGGGGTTGCGTGATACAGCCGGTTGGGGGTGGGGATATCCGGCTCGGGGCTGTCGTCTTCCCCGGTCGATAGGGTGGTGGAGTAGACTGTCTCCACGAACTCGGGATGATCCACATACGGGTTCCGGTTGCCCTGGATCAAATAAATGGCGGTGTTGCGGTCGATCTCCTTTTGGCTCACCGGGTCGTTGTCTATCCACTGGAGGAACATCTCCAGGGCCCACGGCTTGATTTCAGCCCCGTCCGTGGCCGGACCGCCCGGCCAGCCCGCGTCCTCCAGGTAGTACCGGGTGGAAAAATACAAGTAGGCCCGGGCGAGGTCGCCCTTGAATTCGTCAATGGGCTCAAAGACCGTGCCTGTGTAGCCCGGGACGGAGGAGGGGCCGACCATACTTCCATTCAGGGAAATTAATTGGGGAGCAGACGTTTCTCCGTAGGCAAATATCCCTCGCGTCCCGTTCATGTGGGTGTCGCACGGGTACAGGGCGAAAAGGTCGGTATACATGGGAGACACTTCGCCCCCGAACCAGCTTTTGCACCAAGTGTGTTCCCGCGTATACCCGGTGCCCTCAGCGCCGCCGACACCGCCTTCATTGACGCCAAAGGTATACAGATAAGGGGGCGTTCCGCCCGGGATGTCCGAATAAACATCCCAGACCTTCCCATCGACCGGCCTGACGTCCGTCGTCTCGTAGGCGGTCCAGGCGTATGTGTACGAGTGCGCAACGTGGTCCTTGATGATGTCGTGCAGCGCCATCAGAAGAGCGTCACCCGTGAGGCCGTTCGCAGTGTCGTAGTACCCCGGCGGGATGTCGGGGCTGTAATAACTGAACGTGGCCCCGGCGCCGGCCATGGCGTTCCCGTGCAAATCCTCCACACCTGACACCGACAACTCATAGTCTCCGGTCACCATCTCGGTCACGGTCAGAACCACCTGGCCCGGATTCTCCGGATCATGTGTGGCCCCGCTCACCACCAGGTCCGAAACGACATAATTCTCGGCCACACCGGTGCTGAAGGGGTCCACAGCCTCGGAAAAGACAACCCGTAATGTCGTGCTGTTCAGGGTGGCAATCCGGGATACCGTCGGGGCAAAATCGTCGGCGACCCAGAGGACGTCGCCCGGCCCCCGCGGTTGGACCATGAACCGCCCGGATTCGAAGCTGACCGAGCCGCCCAGTTCGTAGGTTGTGCCAAGGGTGGCCACCTCACTGTTGCCGAGTGCGCCGACCCCACAGGCACCGCTCCCGTCATCCACAAGCCATTCCCCGCCGCCGATATCGGGATTCATGCAAACCGCGTCCGACACGCGAACCAGAACGCCTTCATAGGGTTCCGATCCGGCCTCCGCCGTCGTGACCGAAGTGGCGGCCGGCAAGGCGGCCCCCTCGGTGCGGCTCATTATCTGTCCCCCCACGAGCAGGGTGTGGCCCAGGTCGGCGGAGGTGTTGCTCTCGGTCACGCGCCCGGTGAGGGTCAGGGAGTCACCCGGGGCCGGGGATTCCGTACCGTGCACCCAAAGTCCGCTCCAGGGGCCGATTCCATCCTGGATAACGAAAGTGGTTCCAAAACTGGCCGTCACCACCCCGTGGGTTGTAACCACCAAACCATCGTAAGGCGAGGCCGACGATTCGCCTTGGATCTCGTGGACCGAAACCGAAAAAGCGAGGTCGTAGCTTTGCAGCTGGGAGGACGTTGTGGCGGGAAGATCGTTGCTGGCCTTCACCCTGTAGTAGACCGTGGCCCCACTGGCCTGGGCGGGAATCGGTGCGATGGTCCGGTAGGTGTCGCCCGTATGGAAGGGCATATCGATCACGTTTGGAAGCGAAGTCGGGGTCGTGCCCCATTCGAGTACCACGGTTGTGATGTTGGCTTCCGCGTCCGTGACATTCGCCAACACGTTGACCTCGTCACCGTCCACCGGCCCAACCGGGTCGGTAATAGTTGAGGCGATTACGGGCCCCACGGGTCCGGAAGCGGCGTGGTGCGTGCCGGGGGAGGCGTCGGTTGCCAGGTCCACAGCCGTTCTGGTCCATTCGGTGGGTGTATAGATCGGGTTCGGCGTTCCAATGTCCATATTGCGCACGTAGTCGGAGTTTTCGAAGGCGGTTCCGGTGGCCACGACAGAGTCGGTGACGAGGCCGTCCGGGTCGACCAGCCGGGCCCCGTCTCCCACCTTCCCGTTCCAGCTCCCGGTAGCGCCGGACCAGGCTTCATCAGGAAAGGCCACGGTAAACGTTACAGCGGTGGTTGCGTCGCCGGCGACCAGGGCTTGATGCGCGTCGATCAGTCCGGACAGATGCCAGGTGAACACGTCCGCCCCGTTGGCGACCGCGACCAACTGCCAATCGGTCAGGTCCACCGCCCCGTCTCCCGAATTGTAGATCTCGATGAACCGATCGGAAGCGTAGTTGAGCCGGGGATCGGCCAGTTCGGAGATTAGAACGTCCGCGGTGACCAGGAAGGGCCAACAGGCCGAAAGGGCCACGAGAACCAGGCTCAGGCGCAACATTGTGTTCGGTTTCGACATTGGTGGTGCCTTTAAGTAATAGTTGCCTCAAGCCGATTTGCATAATCAGCTGTCATATTGAGCGGACTATATCATGGCCGGCTTGACTTGGTATTAGCAAAATCCGCCCATTTATTCCGGTAGGGGTGGGGCAAACCAGGAATGATTTTACACACAGGGTGCAACAAAATATGATCCCGGACGTCAACGTCTCGAACCATCAATCGGAGGTCTTACCTTGCCCAGCCACGCGGCCAACCGCGATGCCCGTCGTCAGCGAATCCTTGAGGCCGCCCGCAAGCTAACGGCTGAATTGGGCATCGAAAACATCCGAATGGAAGACATTGCTCGCCAGGCCAACTGCACCCGACGTACGCTCTATGCCTACTTTCAGAGCTGGGACGACCTCTTTCTCCGGGTCTTTGTCGAGGACATGAACGATCGCTGGCACCATCAGCAGGTGGCCATGGCCGAGGCCGGCACCGGCCTGGCCAAGCTCCGCCGCTGGGGTGAATCCTACTTCACTTACGCCCAACGCCACCCACAGAGCCTCCGGGTCCAGTTCTTCTGGGACTTTCGAGGCATCCACTCCGAGCGCACGAGCCCCGAGGCCCAGGCCGCTCTCGATGACGCTGTGGCGCCCGTGGTGGGCGGTATGCGTGAGGTGTTTATCGCCGGTCAGCGGGACGGTTCAATCCGGCACGAACTCGACCCCGACACCATTCTCGGCCAGTACGCCTACACATTGCGGGCCATCATGAACCGGGCCCTCTTTCCGGCTTATTCATTCGCCGAGTTCCGCCCGGACCCATTTGTCCAAAGCTACCTCGATATCTTTCTGAACGGCATCGCTGCCCAAACCGACAAGGATCCGTCATGACCCGGCCGCTCTGCCTGATCTGCCTGGTATTGATTGCCGCCACCACCGCTTCGGCCGACCTCACCCGTGAGGAACGACATACCCAGTTCGAAGCCTGCTTCGACTTCGCCTCCCTGGTGAAGGGCGGTTCAATCACTCCGAACTGGCTGGATGACGGCGCACGCTTCTGGTACGCGGACGGTGGCACATTCTACGAGGTTGATACCGCCACCGGTGCGAGCCGTGCCATCAGTGATCCTCGGGTTCCAGAGGAGGAGCCCACACTGAAATCAGAACGCGAGCCGTCCCAGTCAATGGAAGTATCCTCACCCGACGGCACCCGCGTGGCTGTCATCCGTGAGTTCAACCTGTATGTCGAGGCTGTGGACGGATCCACGAGCACCGGTCTCACCCAGGACGGGAGTGACGGTCATGCTTGGGCAACATACGGCGCCCAGTGGTCCCCTGACGGCACCCACCTGGCCGTTCTTCGCTTCGACGAGCGCGGTCTCCCGACCCTGCCCATGGTCGACTGGCTCGACCCGGATCTTCCGGTGGAACGCGTTCCCTATCCCACGGCCGGCCGTCCGCGTTACAAAACGAGCCTGGCGATGGTGGACGTAGCCGCCAACCGGATAATTCCCGTCACACTGGATGGCCACCCTGAGGACGGGCTTAATACGTTGGGCTGGACCCCGGACGGTCGTGAGCTGCTCGTCATTCGTTTTGACCGCGTCATGCAACGCCAGGATCTGTTAGCTATATCCTGGGACGGTCGCGTCAGGGCGATCATCACTGAGCGCAGCAAGACCTTCATCGACGGCCTCGCCGCAGCTTCCCTTATGCCTAACTATCACCACAGTGTGGACACCGACACCTTTCTCTGGCTGGCTCAGCGTGACGGCTATCATCACTTGGATCTGTACCGCTACGACGGGACACGTGTCCGGGCCCTCACTCGCGGTGACTGGCTCGTGGTTCGCCCTGTGGCGGTGGACAACGACCGCGGCTGGGTTTACTTCCTCGCCCAGAGTGACTCCGCCGGTCCCTATGACCGCCATCTATGCCGCGTCGGCCTTGACGGTCGGGACTTTCAGCAACTCACGGAGGCCAGCGGACGCCACGCGGTCCACCTGAGTCCGGATTTCCAATACTTCATCGACAATCACAGCGACGCCGATCGCCCACCCAGCGCTGACCTTCGTCGCACCGACGGAACCTTCGTCGCAAAGCTGGCCAGTGCCGACATCTCGGCCCTCGATACCATGGGCTACGCATCTCCAGAGCGGATAGTGGTCAAGGCCGCGGACGGTAGATCTGACGTCAGTTGCGCCATGTACCTTCCACCGGACTTCGACCCTGGGCGGCACTACCCGGTAATCGAGGTCATCTACGCAGGCCCGCAGTGGCCTGTGGTTCCCCGTCGTTTCGCGCCCGGCGAGTACGGCGATACGGCCGCCGCCCTGGCCCGCCTCGGGTACATTACGGTCATCATTGACAGTCCAGGAACCGCAGGCCGTGGGAAGGCTTACCAGGATGCGGTTTTTGAAAAGCTTGGCCAGATTGAGATTCCGGATCACGTGGCCGCCCTGCGCAACCTCGCGGCCACGAGGCCGTGGATGGACCTCGATCGGGTCGGTGTTCACGGAAAATCGTGGGGAGGCTACTTCACCCTGCGCGCCATGCTTCAGGCACCCGGGTTCTACAAGGTGGGTGTGGCCAGTTCGGCGGTCGTCGACCTGGTGACCACCGCCGATTCACCGGTCGTGCCCTATCTGGGTTTACCCTCAGACAATCCCGAGGCTTATGCAGCCGCCAGTTGCCTTCTTGCGGCCGGTCAACTCCAGGGGCGTCTTCTGATCACCATCGGCACCAGCGACGGCAACACACCGTTCGCGCAATCCATGCAGATGTTGGACGCCTTTACTCAGGAAGGCAAGGACGTGGATCTGGTGGTCTTTCCCGGCCAGCATCACTGGCTGCAGGGTGAGAGTTTTTTGCGCTGGCAACGTGCCTTGCGGGACTATTTTGAAGTTCACCTGCCTGTGAACGTCTCCGGAGCGACGTCCAATTAAATACTTGGTTGTGTCAGGACGATAGAGCGGCCCAGGAGTTGGCCTAGGTTCTCCGAACCGGGAGTTGGGCTTTTGAGTCAGCTGAATTCCATAAGTTGCAGGGGAGTTTCGCACATGAAAGTTTTACGCATTCCTACGATGATAACCCTGTTTCTGGCGTTTCAGGTCGCCGCAATGGTTACGGCCGCTGTTCCCGAGGTCAGCGCGTCGAAATTCGAATCAACAATCCTCGACGAGGTCGTGGCGCTTCAGATCGCCCTTCCGGCCGGTTACGGGGAAACAACCCGGGATTATCCGGTTCTATACCTTCTGGATGGCAATTTCTTCATGACTCAAGCGGTGTCCGCCGTCGATTTCCTTGCCACACCCAAGTACATGAATCCGGTGATTCCCGGTTACATCATTGTGGGCATTTCGACCGCGGATCGTGACCACGACTTCACGCCGACACATGACGAGGAATACGACGGAATGGCTTTCCCGACCAGCGGCGGCGCACAGACGTTCTGGCGGTTTATGACCGAGGAACTGATCCCGTTTGTCGACTCTGGCTATCGGACAACCGATATGCGGATCCTCACCGGATGGTCGTTGGGTGGGCTGTTCACAATTTGGACCTACCTGGAGCACCCGGAGTCGTTTGGCAGCTACCTTGCCATCAGCCCGAGCCTCTGGTGGGACGACATGGCTGTTTGCGAATTGGCACTGCGTCTCGCGGAGGAACACGGCCTGGGTGCCCGGCGTCTGACTGTGACTCTCGGTGGCCTCGAACGGGCCCCCATGGACGAATCCGTCAAGGGTACCTTCGTTCCCCAGATGAAGAGCCAAGGCCCCAGTTCCAGCTTCGACTACGTTGAAATCGAAGGCGAAGGTCATAACACCAGCCCTTTGATCGCGCTTCATAAGGGCCTGGTGTCGTTGCACCGCATGACAATGATCCCGGACACCGTCGTCGAGAGGGGGGCGGATGCCCTGGCTGAATTCCTCATCGACCTGGCTGCGGCCCGTGGCCTGCGGACCGACGATCCGGGCGCGGCTGGCCGGTTCCTGATCAAGTTGACGGTGGAACAGGGGGCCTACGATGTGGGCATGCAGATCGCGACGATTCTGGCGGAGCAAGTGGCTGTCACCCCTCGATCAATGGTTGCGGTCGGGGAAATGGCCTTTCGCCTGAATCGGTACGAGGAATCGGTGATGGCGTTCAGGACCGCCATTGCGAGAGAAGAAGCGCTCGAGAAACCCGATCCCGAGGAATTGAAGTATTTTCAGGAATACCTCGAGTGGGTTCAGTCGAGGATCGACTGAGCCATCGTCCTTGCCTACAAAATATTCCATCCGTGCGAGTCTCTGACCTTGGTCTCTGTTATTCCAACCTTGGCACAGGATCCGGTGCCCCCCATCGGGCTGCTGATGCTCGGCTGAATAGGGCAGGGGGGAACCGGAAATGAAGCGCCTCCATCCCAGAGGATGGAGGCGCTCTTTTTACGTCCGGCTCTTAGAACAGATCCAACTCCATCACCTTGGCCCACGCCGCCACGAAATCGCGGAGAAACGCCGCCTGACCATCCTGGCAGCCGTAAACCTCGGCCAGGGCCCGCAGTTGTGAGTTTGCGCCGAAGACCAGGTCCACCCGGGTGCCGGTCCACTTGACCTCGCCGGTGGCCCGGTCGCGACCTTCGAACAGGTCCCCGTCGTCGGTGGTGGGCGTCCAGGCCGTCCCCATGTCGAGCAGGTTGACGAAGAAGTCGTTGGTCAGCGTTTCCGGACGGGAGGTGAACACCCCGTGGGGCGTCTGTCCGCAGTTGGCGTTCAGGACGCGCAGGCCGCCCACGAGCACGGTCATCTCGGGTGCGGTCAGGGTCAGCAGCTGGGCCCGGTCCACCAGCAGGTGTTCAGCCGTCACGGAATATTTAGTCTTGAGGTAGTTGCGGAACCCGTCCGCCTCCGGCTCCATCACGGCGAAGGACTCCACGTCGGTCTGCGCCTGGGAGGCGTCGGTCCGCCCGGGGGTGAAGGGCACGGTCAGGTCGTGGCCCGCCGTCTGGGCGGCCTGTTCCACGCCCGCGCCTCCGGCCAGGACGATCAGATCGGCCAGCGAGACCTTCTTCCCGCCGGACTGGCCGTCGTTGAACCCCTTGCGGATCCCCTCGAGGGCCTTCAGCACCGTCTGCAGCTGCCCGGGCTGGTTGACGGCCCAGTCCTTCTGCGGCGCGAGCCGGATGCGCGCCCCGTTGGCGCCGCCGCGCTTGTCGGAGCCGCGGAAGGTGGCCGCCGACGCCCAGGCGGTGGAAACCAGCTGGGATACGGACAGCCCCGCAGAGAGGATCTCGCCCTTCAGGGCGGCGATGTCCTTGGCGTCGATCAGCGCGTGGTCGGCCGCCGGAATGGGGTCCTGCCAGATCAATTCCTCGGTCGGCACTTCGCCGCCCAGATACAGCGCGCGGGGGCCCATGTCACGGTGGGTCAGTTTGAACCACGCGCGGGCGAAGGCGTCCGCGAACTCTGCCGGGTTCTGGTGGAAACGCCGCGAGATCTTCTCATAGGTCGGGTCCATCCGCATGGCCATGTCCGCAGTGGTCATGATGGTGGAAACCCGCTGAGAGGCATCGTGGGCGGCCGGCGCCAGATCCTTGTCGGCCACGTCCTTCGGGTACCACTGCCAGGCGCCGGCGGGGCTCTTGCCCACCTCCCACTCGTAGTTGAACAGCAGGTCGAAATAGCCCATATCCCACTTGATGGGATTCGGGGTCCAGGCGCCCTCGATACCGCTGGTGATGGTATCGTCGCCCTTGCCGCTGCCGTAGCTGCTGGTCCAGCCGAAGCCCTGTTCCTCCAGGCCGGCGGCTTCGGGTTCGGGGCCGACGTGGGCCGCATCCCCGGCGCCGTGGCACTTGCCGAAGGTGTGACCGCCCGCCACGAGGGCGACGGTCTCCTCGTCGTTCATGGCCATGCGCGCGAAGGTCTCCCGGATGTCGCGGCCCGAGCCGACCGGGTCCGGTTCCCCGTTGGGGCCTTCGGGATTCACGTAGATCAGCCCCATCTGCACCGCGGCGAGCGGATCCTCGAGTTCCCGATCGCCGGTGTACCGCTTGTCGCCGAGCCACTCGCTCTCGGTACCCCAGTAGATGTCCTCTTCAGGTTCCCAGACGTCCTCGCGACCGCCGGCGAAACCGAAGGTCTTGAACCCCATCGATTCGAGGGCGACGTTGCCGGCGAGAATCATGAGGTCGGCCATGGAGATCTTCCGGCCGTATTTCTGCTTGATGGGCCAGAGCAGACGGCGCGCCTTGTCGAGGTTGGCGTTGTCGGGCCAGCTGTTCAACGGCGCGAAGCGCTGGGTGCCGGACCGCGCGCCGCCGCGTCCGTCCCCGGTGCGGTAGGTGCCGGCGCTGTGCCAGGCCATCCGGATGAAGAGGCCGCCGTAGTGTCCGAAGTCGGCCGGCCACCAGCCCTGGGAGTCGGTCATCAGGGCCTGCAGGTCTTTTTTGAGAGCCGGCAGGTCGAGTGACTTGAATTCCTCGGCGTAGTTGAAGGCCGCGCCCATGGGGTTGCCCGCCGGCGGGTTCTGGTGGAGGATCCGGAGGTTCAGCTGGTTGGGCCACCAGTCCCGGTTGGTGGTGCCGTCGCCGGGCGTGGACAGGGTGCCGTGGCCAGTGACGGGGCACTTGCTGTTTTCACTCATCCTATTACCTCTTTACATGTTCGATTTGGATCTGGATGGCGCGGCCTGCCCGCGCGGTTCGGGCCACCCCGAACGCCCGATTCCCGGAGCAGGGGGTAGGCTCAATGTTGAATACAGTATATCAAAAACCAGGGCCTGCACCACGGGGGGGGCGCTTGGAGTCGCCATTAAACCCGCGTCATCTTGTCAAAAATGACCCAGGTCCGCTCCGGCCGGTCGAAGGACAACGTGGCCCGGGGGTTGAACGGGTTGGGATAGGCGTCCTAGCCCTCGCACACATGCACATCGTCCCCGATTGCGAAGGGATCCCATTCCCCCATGGCGAAGTAACCGTCGGCCTGGATCTCGACGTACTCGTCGTAATCGAAGCCGGTCTGCGCGGTGCGGATTTCGTTCAGGTGCAGGGCGATGGCGGCGTTGGAAAGGAACAGGAGGGGCAGGATACAGAGGTAGGGAATGCAGCGTGTCTTCATGACATCTCCATCCCCGCCACCCACGGTCGTGGACCCCGAACCCGGGTCCCGGGCCGGGCGAAGGCGCGAGGGGACCCCTGTCAGGAACCGTCCAGTTCACAATAGTAAAAATATGAGAGCGTGCAATCAAGACCGGGCTTGCCTCGGTGCATCCGACATTCAGTTCGCGCTGATAAGCCCCTCTATCATATGGCTGTTCACCCACCCGGCCCCGGCCGATTCCCACACCACTTCCTGGTCGTGGAGAATGACGGTGAAGGGAGTGCCGCTAATATGGAAATAGTTGGAGAGGCGGCCGGTTTCCTGGTAGACCCCGAACGACAGGTCGTTGTCCGTGATGAACTGGCGGACGTGGTCGACGTTGGAACTGCGGGTGACCTCCGTCAAGCCGACCATTTCAACGCCCAGGTCCCGGTACTGGCGGTTCATGCGCTCAACCTGGGGGATGTACCGCTGGGAAAAGGGGCACCAGGTTTCGAAGAATACGAGAACCCGGACTTTTTCCCCCGTGACCTTGGCCGGAGGCTGGAATTCCATTTCGACCCCGAAAGATGCGGGGGGTTTTCGGTGGCCGTAGAGGTCCTTGGCTTCACCGATCCGACCGGCCGCCACCAGGGCGGAGGCGTAGACGTTGAGGGCGGTTCGGCGGGCGGTGTGGTCAAGGTCCGGCAATGATTCACAGAGGCCGTAAGCCCGTTGAGCCGTGCCAACGGCCTCTTCGATCAGGCCGGCTTCCATCTGTATCTGAGTGCGCTCCTGCAAGGCGGTGATGAGTTGCGGGGACCGGTCTCCCCACTGTTGTTCAACAATTTGGCAATACGCCCGCGACTCGCGCTCGGCCGTTGAAAAATCGCCCGCTCGTCCCATGGCGGTCAGCACATCGGACCAGGCGGCGAGGGTCTCCGGGGCCCTGGGTCCCCGGGTCTGGGTCAGAGCCTGGTGATACGCCTGGCCGGAGGTCAGGAAGTCCTGCCCGGGCCCGAAAATGTGGTAGTAGATGTTCAGGTCCTGGAGGGCCGCCAGGGTCAGGGCGTGGTGTTCCCCCAGGGCCGTCCGCCGCAGGTCATAGGCCTTCCGGAGCTGGAACTCCGACTGCGCCCGCTTGTCGAGGGCCATGTAGATGTGACCAATGGTATTCCGGATGTCCGCTTCGGTGACCGGATCGTTGGGGAAGGCCTCGTCGAGATCCTCAGCCACCCTATCACAGAGATCGCCGATCGTTCGGACGTCGCCGAAGCCCGGCGGCACTACGGAGTTGAGGGTGTTCTTGAGGAAATCGTTGGCGGCGATGGCCTGGGCGGCCGCCGTTTCGGCGCGACTCCGCTGGGCGCTGACATCCACGTACAGTTTCGACGTCCAGAGAATGCCTCCGACCAGCAGGACGGCCAGCGCCGAGGCCAGACCCACCGCCGCCTTGTTCCGTCGCGCGAAGACCCGGGCCTGGTAAGAGAAGTTCGTCGTCCGGGCCGCGATGGCTTCGCCCTTCAGGTGGCGCCGGATGTCCTCGGCCAGCCCGAAGGCCGACTGGTAGCGCCTTTCGCGATCCTTGTTCAGGGCCTTGGCGACGATCAGGTCGATTTCGCCGTCGATCCCCTTGGACACCGCCCCCAAATTCTTGGCGGGCGTGTCGCACACCAGGCGGGCGATGTCGAAAATCCCCGTCTTTTCGATGTCGTAGGGCAGCCGGTCGGCCAGGAGTTCGAACAGGACCACGCCCAACGCGTAGACATCGCTGCGGGTGTCCAGGTCGTTGGGGTCGGCGTCGAACTGCTCAGGACTCATGTACTGCGGCGTCCCGACGATCTGCCCCACCCGGGTCTGGGCATCGGCCTGCTCCAGGTCGGCGTCCACGGCGCGGGCCACCCCGAAATCGATGATCCGAACGCGGCCTTCCGAATCGACGAGGATGTTCGCGGGCTTGAGGTCCCGGTGGATGATGCCGCGCTGGTGACCGTAATGGACGGCCTCGCAGACCTGGGTGAAGAGGTCGAGCTTCTGCCGGACACCCAGGTCCTTGGCGGCCGCGAAATCTGAAATGGTTCGGGCATTGGGAATGTATTCGAGGGCGAAGAAGGGCAGCGTGACACCATCGTCCTCGAAGGTGCCCGCCTCGTAGATCTGGGCGATGCCGGGGTGGCGCAACCGGGCCAGAGCCTGGGCTTCGCGTTCGAACCGCCGCAAAGCCTCGGCCGAGGCCATGTTTCGCTTGATCACCTTGACGGCGGCCGGTCGGCGAGGGTTTTCCTGCAGGGCCTCGTAGACCGTGCCCATCCCGCCCGACGCAATCACGCGTTTGATGACGTAGGGACCGATTTTGGCAGGCAGGCCCGTTTGCGGGTCGGCGCCCATGTTCACGGTCCGGTCGGGCGTCGATTCCGGGGGATTGCGGGGGGAGTCCGGAGGGGTAGCCAAATCCTACGTCACTTTATTGGGGCCCATTATTCCGCGGATCTCCATTACGGAGACCCTCGGACTCGACCTGTCGGGAAACAGGAACAATATACTCCGAATTGCGGAGCCCGGCCTATTGGAGTTTCAGGTGCCTTCCAATAGGCACGACTCTGGAGGGTCAGGGAGCAGCCATAAAAAAGCGTCCTCTCCATCAACGGAGAGGGCGCATTGTCATCCTGGAATGAAAATCTGGTCCGTAATAGATTGGTCTCCCTATTTGATTATGGTCATCTTGTTGACCTGAACCTCAGTGCCGGTGCGGGCTTCGTAGAAGTACACACCAGAGGAGACCTGGGCGCCGGCGTCGTTGGAACCGTCCCACATGATGTGGTCGGCGCCGGCGGGACACACTTCGTTGATCAGGGTCCGAACCAGCTCGCCGCGAATGTTGAAGATTTTCAGAGTCAGATGACCTTCCCCGGGCATGTTGTACTCAATCTTCGTAGTCGGGTTGAAGGGGTTTGGGTAGTTCCGGGTGGCGAACTTCTCCGCGTCCGGGACGGGGGTGGTCGGGTAGCAACGGCCTTCAATTCCAAACCAACTAAGAACGTCGCGCAGGACCTTGGATCGGGCGGCAATTGGGAACGAGGCCTTGGCGTCCGCGACGTCGTCCCAGATGTACATCAGGTCGTAGGGCAGGGTGATGGCGGTTGCGTCGAAGGTGGCATCGTACGCCAGGGTCGCGGCGGAGTAACTGTAGCCGCCGCCCACGCCCACGGCATTGGCGAACTCGGCCAGGCGGATACCCGTACCGGCTTCCACAGCGTCGAAGGTGTTGAGGCTGCGGCACCCGCCGTAGGCCAACCAATTGGTGTTGTCAACTTGGTTGAAAACGCCGCTGCCGGCCAGAGTGAGAACCGTCGGCGTGGTCTGACCGATCAGGGTACCCAGATCGTAGTCCACGTAGTTCAGGCCCAGCCATTGGTTCGCGAAATTGACTGTTTCAATTCCGGAAAAAAGCAGATCCGAAACGAGATCGTCCCCTGTCAGGAACATGCTCTTGCCGCCCTGACGGGCCCAGGTGTCCAGAACCTGAGCGTCAAAGCTGGCATCGTTTTCGTAGTCACCATTGGCGATGGTGTTAACACCCAGGTCACCCGCGGTGTAAACCAGGACATCGTAGCCACTGATCTGGAACTCGGTCGCCCGGCCGCCCAGACCGTTGCCAACGCCCGAGGACGGCCCGTTGGTGTAGTAAATGTCATAGTCCAGGCCGGCCACCATACCGTTCTGGTTAAACGCGTTGTACCACTCGGCTTCCCCACCGCGATTCGCGAAATCGTTCCAGAACAGGACCTTCGGGTGATCGCCGGCCACAGCGGATTTTACGGAAGGAAGGGCGTGGAAAGTGAATGTTGAATTGTAGGTGTTGGGACCGCTGAAGTCGCTGAAACCGGTGGTATCGGCAGGCGCCAGGCTCACGGTCTGGGTTACGCCGTCATCATCCATGGCCCGGACGTACCAGTGCACAACATCGCCGGGGAACAGGAAGTCCTCGTCGGGCAGATCGAAGGCCCACTTGCCCCGGATGGTGTTGCCTGCGACACGCGCGGTGTCGGCGACGGTGTATCCCTCGGCGGTGAACCCGACGCGATACGGATCGAACAGAGGGTTCTGATCGATCTTGTAGCACAGCCGCAGCTCGTTCGTCACGAGTTCGGAACCCGGACGCACGGCCACGATGTCAAACACGATGGAGTCACCAGGCGTGTTGTTCAGTTCATCGGCCGGCGCCGGAGACAGGGACATGTCAAAACGCACGTGGTTGTTACCCAGGTTGGTGTAGTCGATGACTTCGCCGACGGGGAAGTTGTCCTGGGCCATACGAATTTCTTGATAGCTCACGGCCGCCCCCGCGAACGGATAGGCGATGAGGCGCACGTTGTCGAAGTAGGGAGCGGGATAGCCGTTGTTCCCATTCCAACCCCAATTGTAACCCAATTCGTGAACGCCTAGCTGAACCTGAACAAACTCACGATCACGCTTCAATAGGTCGGTCACGTCGTTGTCGCCACCCCGGAAGTATCCCGGACTACCGTAGTACACGAAGTTGCGATCAGCCCAACCGGCCAGACGGATGTCAGCGGAATCGGGGCTTTTCGTGCTCCGGATTCCCCAAGTATAGAACATACCGGGAGAGTCCGCAGCCAGGATTTCATGACGGTAGGCGTCGAACAGAAAGCTGGCACCGATGTACTCTGGCCCAGGCCAGGCGATGATGGGGGATTCAATGGCATTCCAGAGATGACTGTCGGGGCCGGCGGAACCCCCGGTTGTGTTCACGATGTAGCCATTGGGGCCATAGCACCAGGAGAGACAGTAGCTGGGGCCGACGCCGGGGACGACTTGGCCGTCATCGATAAAGGCCACCTGCGGACTGTAGTTGTAGTCACAGTCGTCCAGGCCTTCCAGGCCGGTCCAGATCTTGGCAAAGTCGCCAACGGGATTCACAGGCGTGCGGACCCAGTCTCCCAACCAGGGGCCTTCAAAATCCTCGAAGTCGGCCACGAAGCCGTTGTCGCCGGAGACATCGATGTTGTCGATCTGGATGGCGCCGTTGGTCGGCCACAGACAGCTGTCATCGGACCAGCCGCCATCGGACTGAAACAGAACACGCAAACGGACCTGGTTGTTGAACTCCCCTTCAAAGTCATCCCGGCCGACGCTGAAGTCGTAGGCTACGTGGAGGTCCCAGCCGCGGCCGGTGAAGTCGTCCAGAAACACGAATCCGTCGAGGGTGGAGACATACCCGATGTAGGCGAAATCATAGCCGGGTTCGGAATCGTGGTTCAGGTCGGCTTCGAAATGGATGTTGGTGGTCATGGTGTCGTTGGTCACCCTGGACACGTAGTCCAACTGATCGAACCACCCGTCGCCGTAACCACCGGGGCCCTTGTCGTATGGTGAACAGACCGGGAAGTTGTCGCCGCAGTAGGCGGCCTGATTGCCGGAACCGGGCAAAGCAGGGCCAAGGGTGTCGGCCATGAAGGTACTGACCTGCCAGTGCATGTCGGGCGAGGACAGGTCCTTGGTGGTCCATCCGTGCCAGTCACCGGAGGTGCCGGCGGCGTTCTGGAAAGTGCCTATGACAACCGGGTTGTCGGAGGGCGGGCCGATCAGGTGGGCGGTATCCCTTGCTGCCTTGGTAAAATTGCCAATGGGCGCGCCATGGCCCATTCCGGAATTTCCCCGGGTGTAATACTGGGTGTCGTCGGCGACGGCGGCCAGGGCGAGGGCCAAAGTCAGGGCCACGCACGTGAGCGCGGTAATTATCTTCATATGATTCCTCATATTCGGCAGGAATAACATTTCGGCGAAAATGTTGCCAGGCAATCAGATTACAGCAATTGAACAGCTGTGTCCAGTTGGGGGCGTTGGCCGGCGGTGAGATTCCCGACAGGGTTAAAAAAGTTGTACGCCCGCAGAAGGGAAGTTGAGGGTGATGAAGGGCAAGGGGAGACTAGTCGCCAGCCTCCCGCAGCTTCCGCGCCACCACGTCATCCCAGCCTGTGACCAGGACCAGGGACGGGTTCGGGCCGCCGCTGGCTCGGGGTTCGGCCACGCTGACAACCGCCCGGTCTCCGCCGGGGTGCAGATACCAGCCGCGAACCCGTTCGGTGTCCGGATGGGTCCGCAGGTCCATCAATTGACGGGCGGCCCCGATCTCAGGGGTGTCCCCGTCCAGATTTACCGGGAGCAGGTAGATGCCCTCTTTTTGAACTGCCACCACGCCGCCCAGAGTGGCGGACCAGATCCAGGTATGCAGGCCGCCGCCGGGATTGGGCATGGACCAGACGGCGCCCGTATCCGGATAGCGCCGCAGGAGCAGGTTGCCGCCGCTGGCTTCGTCCTCGCGGGAGAACTGGGCGCCCTCCACATAGAAGAAATAGCGTCCGCTGTCGTCGAACTTCATGTCCCTTTGGCCGTTGGGGCCGCCGACCAACAGGGTGCTGGCCGCCGGTTCCTGGGTCAGGTCGACGGCCAGGACATCGAACCGGTCGCTGCCCACGAAGGAGGCCACGCCGATGACGTTGCCGTCCGGGGTCACATCGTCCACCCACACGCCCCCGATTCCGGGCGGGGCGGCGACGAAGGACTCGGGCAGGGAGCCGTCCGCGGGCCGGGACCAGAGGTCGAAACGGGCGCCGTTGGAAGACCCCTGGGTCCAGTAGATGAGGCGGGAGTCCGGAGACCAGGCGCCCATGTATTCCACGCTGGGTCGGCTGGTCAGTTTCTGCTCGTTGCCCGAAACGAGATCCCGGACGAAAATATTCCAATCCCCGTTGCGATGGAGCAGCACCGCCAGCTTCTGCCCGTCGGGTGAGAGTTTACCCGTGCCGAAAATCCCGTAGTCGCTGATGGGGTCGATCGTGCCGTCGGCAAAGTCGAGCCAGGCCAGTTGGGAGCGTTCATTGAGCACGCCCATGGTGTCCATGTACAGGAGGTTGCCCAGTCGGTCGAGGGCGAACTGGGCGGACCCGTCGTCGTCCTCCTGGTTGCCCACGCGGGCGACGACGCCTTCCCGAACCGGAACCGGCAATCCGTTCACGGTCAGATTTTTAAGGTCCAGACCCACGGCGTAGATGACGTCGCTCCGGGTGAACAGAAGGTGGCCGGCCGCCCGCGCCTGGGGCATGGCGCCGCCGCGCATGAGGGTGTGGCGTTTCCCGGTGTCCAGGTCCACGTAGTCGATGTCGGAATTGTCGTAGTCGCGCCCGAGGAACTGGCACTCGAACACGACACCCCGGTGGCCCGGGACCACGGTGGGCCAGCGGTGGCTCCGCTCATGGCGGGTGCTGTCGGGGGTGGTGACGACCTGGGAAATCCCCGTTTCAATGTTGAGGGCCTGCAGGCCGGTGGCGATGCCGTCGGTTA